>X235_Pygmy_Slow_Loris__coassemble_47_pt1 | contig 19596 bp, 13 predicted proteins | sample X235_Pygmy_Slow_Loris__metabat2_low_PE_001 | metagenome-assembled genome bin X235_Pygmy_Slow_Loris
TTTAAAAAGGTGTTGCAAAAAATTGAAGAAGAGTTTATCAATGCTGTGGTACTATAAAGTATATATTCTTAATGGGTTTTGAAGGAGGAATGAGTCGTGGACATAAGTGGCAGTTATGCAAGTGTTTCTGACGATCCTCTCAGTAGAGGCCCGTCTTTCTTTGCTCTCTGATAACCGCCTGTACTTCGTCTCTTAAACGAACGATGACTGGGAATTTTGGTCTTTTACGTGATTGCGTCATGATGCGCAACTGGCGAACTCTTAAAGAAGAGCTTGCTCATATGCAGGAGGTAGATATTGCCTTCTTCATTGAGTCTCTTCCCTCTGACCAAGCACTAACTGTATTTAGAATGCTTGATAAAGATATTGCTGCAGAGGTATTTTCTAATCTTCCATCAGAGAAGATGATGCAACTTATTGGTGGAATCTCGGATGAGGAACTGAAGTCGATCATGTCAGATCTGATGGTCGATGATGCTGTTGATATGCTTGAAGAGATGCCTGCTAATGTAGTAAGGCGTGTACTTTCTCACACCTCTGTTCATGATAGACAGTTAATTAATCAATTCTTACGCTACCCTGAAAATAGCGCTGGTTCTATTATGACAGCTGAGTACATTCGTCTTAAAAAGGGGATGAGTGTTGCTGAAGCGATCTCTCATATTAGAAAAACAGGTGATGATAGTGAAACTGTCTATACCTGTTATGTCACAGATGATAAATCAGGTCGTCTGGAAGGCGTAATTACAGTAAAGACTCTTCTCCTCTCCTCTGATGAATGTATTGTAGGGGATCTTATGGAGAAGGATGTTATCTCTGTAAAAACCTCCGATGACCAGGAGTACGCAGCTTCTGTTATTACACGTTATGATCTTTTAGCTTTGCCTGTAACAGATAATGAGAATCGTCTTGTAGGTATTATTACAGTAGATGATGTTATGGATGTCATGGTTGAAGAGAATACAGAAGATATCGAAAAGATGTCAGCTTTAACTCCTAGTGATAAACCATACCTTAAGACAGGTGTTTTTACTCTAGCTAAGAATAGAATAGTATGGCTAATTGTCCTAATGGTTCTGGGTATGCTTACCGGTTTGATACTCTCCTCATACGAAAGAGCTTTTATGATGCTTCCTATTCTAGTTACCTTTATTCCAATGCTTACAGATACAGGGGGTAATGCTGGTTCACAGAGCTCTGCACTCGTAATTAGAGGTATGGCTATTGGCGAGATAGAACCTAAAGACTTTCTAACTGTCCTGTGGAAAGAGTTAAGAGTTGCGTTAATTGTTGGTTTCGTGCTCTCTCTTTTAAACTTTGTGAGGCTTATACTTATAGAAAAATCCATGATGTTAGCTTTGGCGGTGTCGCTAGCGCTATATCTAACTATAATAGTATCTAAAGCTATTGGTGGCTTGCTACCTATTGCGGCAAAGAAGTGTCACTTAGACCCTGCTATGATGGCTTCTCCTTTGATAACAACAATTGTAGATGCCTTCTCTTTAATGATCTACTTCTCAATAGCCGTAAAGATGCTTGGACTATAAACAAAGGAGCTTTGGTATAGGTTTATATCAAAGCTCTTTTTCTAAATTATTTTCTATTTTCATATTTTCTAAAGGCTAGATATCCTTCTATACTGCTTGCCGGGTGGAAAATATGCAAATTAATAAATTCTTTGAAATCCTGAAGAAGGAGTTTCAAGGTTACTCTTTGTCGTCTTTAAGCAAGGATGTTCTTGCAGGTATAACATGTACTGCAGTAGCTCTTCCTCTTGCCTTAGCATTTGGAGTCTCTTCAGGTGCCGATGCCGCAAGTGGCCTTATATGTGCAATTATTGCTGGCTTTGTTATAGGAGGGCTTTCTGGAGCTTCTTTTCAGATCTCAGGACCAACAGGGGCAATGGCAGCTATCTTGATCTCGCTTTCAAGCCAATATGGTTTACAAGGGATCTTTATCGCAGGTTTTCTTTCTGGATTACTACTACTGCTATTTGCATTTTTAAAGGTTGGTAAACTTGTCTACTTTATACCCAAACCTGTAATAACAGGCTTTACTTCTGGAATTGCAATTATCATTGTACTTGGTCAAATTGATAACGCCTTTGGTACATATAGTGAAGGCTCCTCTGCTTTATTAAAGATAGGAAGTTATTTTTCTCTAGGTTTCCATCCTGTTCTTTCAGTTGTTATGTACACTCTTATTGCAATGCTAATAATGATACTTTGGCCTAAGAAGTTAACTAAATACTTTCCTTCTTCTCTTCTTGCAATAATTGTTTGTTTGGCAATTCAGTTAATTTTCTCTTTAGATGTTCCAGTTGTTGGTTCAATACCTCGTACTCTTTTACCCGCAGAGAGGTTAACGCTTTCCACTCTTATAAGTACAAAGCTGACAGCTTTTATCTCTCCTGCACTATCTATTGCTCTTTTAGGTATGATAGAGTCTTTGCTTTGTGGAGCCTCAGGGGCAAAGATGAAAGGGGAGAAGATTGACTCAACACAGGAGCTATATGCACAAGGGATTGGTAATATAATCATACCTTTCTTCGGAGGTATTCCTGCTACTGCTGCTATCGCAAGAACAAGTGTTGCCATTAAGAGTGGTGGTGTTACTCGTCTTGTTTCCATCTTCCACTCTATTGGTCTTCTGCTTTCGATGTTTATTCTATCCCCATTTATGGCCTCAATCCCGCTCTCTGCTCTTGCAGGGGTATTAATAATTACCGCTTGGAGAATGAATGAGTGGAAGTCCATTAGATTAATCTTTTCTCATAAGATAAAGACAAGTATTGCTCAATTCTTAGTTACTATGGGTGCAACTGTAGTTTTTGATCTTACTAGTGCGATCTTAATTGGAGTTTCACTTTCCATGGTCTTGTTTGTACTTCACTCTGTAGGAGACCTACATATAGAAGTTGATGAAGCCCATATCCCAAAGAGTCCTGTTCCTACTCGTATCGCATATATCGATGGAGCGCTCTTCTTTGGCACCCAAGATAAGATCACACAAACAGTAGAAAAATTAAGAAGGGACGGGATTAAACGTATCATCCTATCGCTTCGTGGCGTTAATGTTATTGACCATAGTGAAGCGGAGGAGCTTGAAAATGTTTTTAGTGAATGTAAAAACAATGGTATAGAGATCCATATATGTGGACTACATAAAGAGGCAGAGAGGATCTTTAACCGTCTAGGTATGGATTTCTATAAACAGCACCACCATACCTCGGTTGTTACATGCCTAGAAGCACTTGGGCTTCCAGGCTTAGAGAGTAGTGAGACTCTTAGTTAAGTAGTTTTTCATCATAGCCAAGGATAGCTGAAAGCTTTCCTGTGGCACTTGTAATAGCCGCAACTGTCTTTTCAAAGTCCGCTTGATTAAAACGAAATAGAGGCCAAGAGACGGACATTGCTGCAACAACAGCTCCTGTATAGTCTCTTATAGGCGCACCGATGCACATAATATTTTCTTCATGCTCTTGGTCATCAATTGACCATCCTCTCTTTTTAATCAATTCAAGTTGTTCTTTTAGTGCTTCAGGGGTACGAATTGTATGCACTGTAAAGGGCTTTAAATGGGTAGCCTTAAAGTAGGTTTCCAGCTCTTTATCACTCTTTTCTGAGAGGAATATTTTACCAATTGCTGTACAGTAGAGTGGGATAACTTTACCCACTCTAGAGTACATTCTTAAGGTATAAGAGGACTCTTCTTTTAATACATAAACCGCACTATTATCCTCTAATATACCCATATGCACCGTCTCTCCAAGCTCTTGGCAGAGCTCTTTAGCAAAAGGACGAGCCTTAGATATTAAGTCGATCCTAGAAAGAGCTCTCGAGCCAATAGAGAAGAGGCGAAGTGTAAGAGAATAACGGTCGGCATCATCCCTACAGACATAACCTAAGGATGAGAGTGTGGAAAGAAAGCGAAGCAAGGTTGCTTTTGGAAGTCCTGTCTCCTTTGAGAGGCTTTCAAGGTTGATAGCCCCCTTCTTAGATAGAACTTCTAGTATTGTGATGGTGCGGGTTACCCCGCTCATCATATTTTTCTCTTCTGTCTCAGTGCCGGCCATATCTTCAATTAACCTTCAAAGTAGTTCTTTGCATTATTGAAACAGATGTTTTCAACAATTGTTCCAAGCATATCCATATCAGCAGGAATTTCACCCTCTTCAGCCCATGTACCAATGAGGTTACAAAGAATTCTTCTAAAGTACTCATGTCTTGAGTAGGAGAGGAATGAACGAGAGTCAGTGAGCATACCAATAAAGCGTGGAAGCATACCAACGTTTCCAAGTACCTTCATCTGCTCTTCCATACCATCTTTGTGATCACAGAACCACCAAGCAGAACCAAGCTGCATCTTTCCAGGAATACCACCCTGATAACAACCCATAAGAGTTGCAAGTGAGTAGTAATCTTTAGGATTAAGTGAGTAGAAGATTGTCTTAGGTACTTCGTCTGTAACTGAGAGGTTTGCAAAGAATGCAGAAACATTCTCAGCAAGTTCTTTATCATGAGAAGCATCATAACCTGTATCAGGACCAAGCTTCTTAAACATTGTGATGTTGTTATCACGAATAGAAGCGAAGTGGCACTGCATAGCAACATTCTTCTTGTGGTAAGCCTTAGCAAGCTCAGTAAAGACATATGTCATATATGCATCAACTTCTTTCTCTGTAAGAGTAGCGCCATTCATCTTCTTCTCGAAGATTGCATTTACTTCACTAACAGGAAGGAAGGTATGTGGACACTGAACAAGAGCATGGTCAGAGGCCTTACAACCCATCTCAACAAAGAAATCAAGTCTCTTTAAGAGAGCTGTAACAACATCTTCAGCACTCTTAATTTCCATACCAGCTGCAGCAGCAAGCTTAGGAATGTAAGAAGCAAAATCACTTTTTTCAATGTGAAGAGCCTTATCAGGGCGGTATGATGGGATAACTTTAGCAGGGCACTTACCCTCATCTTTGATGATCTTATGCTGTGCAAGGTCATCAGCTGGGTCATCAGTTGTACCAACTGCATAAACTTTAAACTTCTTCATGATACCAAAGACTGAAAGTTCAGGATCTTCAGCAAACTTTCTATTTGCTTCATCATAGATCTTCTTTGCATTCTTTCTGTTAAGAATATCATAGATACCAAAGTATCTCTGAAGTTCAAGGTGTGTCCAATGGTAGAGTGGGTTACCAATAAGGTTTTCCATTGTGCCTGCCCATGCAACAAACTTGTCATAGGGGTCGCCATTGCCTGTGATGAGCTCTTCTGGAACACCATTAGCTCTCATCATTCTCCACTTGTAGTGGTCACCACCAAGCCATGCATCAGTGATAGTTGTAAATCTCTTATCCTCTGCGATCTGAGAAGGGATAAGGTGACAATGATAGTCGAAAATAGGCATGTCTGCTGCATGCTCATGAAATAGTTCCTCTGCAGCTTTGTTCTGTAAAAGGAAGTTCTTGTCCATAAATTTTTTCATAGAATTACTCCATCCTTAAATAGTGAGATCTCAGCGTAACCATTGACCTCATTCTTTGTGAGAATTTCACCACTAGCAACCTTTACAAGGTACTGAATGAAATTCGATGTAAGTTCAGTTGCGTCTTCACTTAAAGCTCTACCTGCATTAAAGTCGATCCAATTTGCCTTATTTTCAGCAAGAAGGGAGTTTGTTGCAACTTTAACTGTAGGAACTGGAGCTCCAAGTGGAGTTCCTCTTCCAGTTGTAAAGAGGATCATATGTACACCAGCAGCTGTCATAGCTGTTGTTGATACAATATCATTACCAGGGCCAGAGAGAAGGGTAAGTCCTGTGCTCTTTAAGCGCTCATCATAGCCGATAACATCACAAACTGGAGCTCTACCACCCTTCTGGACACAGCCAAGGCTCTTGTCTTCAAGAGTAGAGATACCACCTGCTTTGTTACCAGGGGAAGGGTTCTCATAAACAACTTGGTTATGACTTACGAAGTACTCTTTAAAGTCATTGATAAGCTTTACAACCTTATTAAATACCTCTTCATTAACAGCTCTGTTCATAAGAATCTGCTCAGCGCCGAACATCTCTGGAACTTCAGTGAGAACTGCACTGCCACCCATGGCAGTAAGTTCATCACAGAAACGACCAACGAGAGGGTTAGCTGTGATGCCTGAAAAACCATCAGAACCACCACACTTAAAACCAACCTTAAGACGGGACATTGGAACACTTGTTCTCTTATCCTTCTTCATCTCTGTTGCGATCTCTTTAAGTAGCTCCTGTGCTGTAGATACCTCGTCTTCAACCTCTTGGCAGGTTAAGAACTTAACTCTAGATTGATCAACTTCGCCTACAAGCTCTCTAAAAGAGGCTGGGGTATTGTTTTCACAACCTAAAGAAAGAACTAAAACGCCACCAGCATTGGGGTGATGAACAAGATCAGCTAAGATGTGTCTTGTAGCTTCAAAGTCATCGCCAAGCTGTGAACAACCAAATGGGTGTGTCCAAACATGAACACCATCTTCAATGCCTAAGTTAGCATTACCCCAAGCAGCTAAGCGCTCACCGATTCTATTTACACAACCTACAGTTGGAACGATCCAGAGAGCGTTACGAATACCGATCTCCCCATTAGGCCTCTCATAGGCTTTGATCGTAGGAACCTTGTTCTTCCATCTGAGGCTTCTTTCATCTGCTTCTCTGATGAACTCTTCAGCTTGAGCTTTGTCATAGGTATATGCCGCACTTTCGCTAAGGAGTGTCCTGATGTTGAATGCATGGACATGACTGCCGGTGCGAATATCCTCTTTCGCCTCTCCGATAGGGTAGCCATACTTGATAACCTTCTCACCCTTGGCAATATCCCTTAAGGCCATCTTGTGGCCTGCAGGGACATCTGTCATAAGAGTATAGGTCTTTTTGCCAAGTTGTACGATGTCACCCTTAAAAAGTGGCTTGATAGCAACCGCAACATTATCCAATGGATTTATCTGAAGTAAACTTTCCATAAGTGGCAATAAGCCTCATCTCCTAGTATCTATTTATTAAAGTGACTGGATGGCCTTTTTCATGCCTTCTGTCCAGATTTCTCTGAGGTAGCCTGCTACAGCATCCTCAAGACCTTCAACCTTGGTAAGATCCTGACCCCACCAACTCTCATCAGAGAGAACAGCAGCTGCGATCTCAGATGACTTGCAGTGTACACAGTCATAGCTCTTGCTGTAAAGAGATGCAAACTTCTTGAGAACTTCAGGATTATCCTTGATAAGGTACTTCTCACCATTTCTGCTACCAACAAGTGCGTCCCCTTCGAACTCTGTACCTGTATAGAAGGTAATAAGAGCGGCAAGAGAGAAGGCAAGGTGCTTTGGAAGGCTACCATTCTTCTTTACATAGCCAAGGAGGGAAGGAAGGTCACGTGTCTTGAACTTAGAAACACTGTTAAGTGAGATTGAAAGAAGCTGGTGGATGATGTGTGGATTTGCAAAACGCTCAAGAACATCACCTGCATAGCTTTCAAGCTGTGCCTTATCACCATCCATTGATGGGATGATCTCATTAAAGAGGCCATCTTTCATAAACTTATGAACAGTTGGGTCTTTAATACACTCTTCAACAGTATTAAGACCACTCTGATAAGCAGCAAGAGTCATCATTGTGTGTGTACCATTGAGGATGCGAACCTTTCTAGTTCTATAGAAGGACATATCATCTGTCCAAATAACATTTACGCCAGCTTTCTCGGTAGGAAGTTCATCATTGTGGAACTTCTTATGGCATTCGATAACCCAAAGAAGGAAGATCTCAGCTGTATCAATAAGATTATCCTGGTAGCCAAGCTTCTTCCAAAGCTCTTCAGCTTCTGCTCTTGGGTAACCTGGAACAATTCTATCAACAAGGCTGTTGCAGAAGTCACATGCATTTTCGATCCAAGAGATAAAGCCCTCTTCAAGCTTCCACTCGTTAGCATATTGAAGAACAATTCTCTTTAAGTTGTCACCATTCTTATCAATAAGCTCACATGGAATTGCAATAATACCTTTAGAAGCATCGCCATTGAAAGCTTTGTATCTTCTGTATAAGAAAGCACAAACTTTACCAGGGTAGCTAACTTGAGGCTTATCCTCAAGGCGGTCCCCTTCATGGTATGCGATACCAGCTTCAGTTGTGTTACTGATGATGAATCTAAGATCTGGGTTCTCAGCTTGAGCGATGAACTTGTCATATTCGCTGTATGGGTTGATACAACCAGATACAGATGTGATCTGTCTGAACTCTTCTACAGTCTTACCATTCTGTACGCCTCTAAGACAGGTTGTGTAGAGACCCTTCTGTGCATTGATCATCTCACCCATGCCATTTGCAAGAGGCTGAACCATCATAACATTTCCATTAAAAGATCCCTTCTCATTGAGAATGTCAACGATCCAGTCAACGAAAGCTCTGAGGAAGTTACCCTCTCCGAACTGTAAAATCCTTACTGGACGATCAACGGTTTTTACCACTTCAGTGATATTCTTCATTTCTATATCCTCCTAAGATCTCTTCCTCTCGGTCTTCTCTCCGAATAGGAAGTGACTGATTATAGCGCAAATACTCTGCTGTAAAACAATTCCTGAGATAACAGGGATGGAAGCAGCAGGAGGGAAGAAGGAGATAGCAAGTACCAGTGCGGCACTGATATTCCTCATTCCCGAAGCATATACAACAGAGACAAGCTCTGTCTTTTCAAGTTTAAATAGCTTTGATACTCCATAAGAGAGTAGAAAGCCAATAGTTGTAAAGATAAAAGCAGCTAAAGCTTCTGGTAGATAAGCCCAAGAGGCATCAGCTATTAAGCGCTCTGCAACTTGTGAGGTGTTGATAACAATAACAAGAAGCAGTGCGATCTTAGTAAATGGTTTTAAAACTGGTGTTACATGGTCATTGCAGTGACCTTTACTTAATGCATTAATAACTACTCCGATAAGGCTAGGGATAACTACCATAAAAAGTAGGGAGCGTATCATTCCTACTGTATCAATTACAATATCAGAGTGGGCAAGTAACTTAATAGAAAATGGAGTAAATAGAGGAGCTAAACAGGTTGCGAGTACAAGTATTGTAAGAGAGAGGGCCATATTGCCACTGTAGATCCCACACCAGATACAAGCAACTACCGCTGTTGGTATACAGTAAAGCAAAATATAACCAGTAATTACATCATTTTTACCAGCAAAAACAATATTTGAAATACTCCAAACTACAAGTGGAATTAAAATATAAGTACATAGTGCAAATACAAATAGAGGTTTGGGTTTTTTGATAACAGCAAAGAAGTCTTTTACACTTACTCCCATCCCACTAACTAATGTTAAAAATGCAAAGAGATAGGTTACTGCAGGTTTCATCCAAGATACATGATAAGAGAGCAGTAAGCCTAATATTACACCACTTGGTGTAAGAATGGGCATCAGCCTTTCAAGCGTGCTGTTTGACCTTCTAAAGAACTGCTCAGTTATTGCAAAATGAAACATGATTCCAATTTACATTTACTTTTAGAGGCTGTCAACATTTAATATCTTGCTTGAAGTCTTAAAAATACAAGTGGTTGGAAAAATACAATTTGTACAAAAGCGATAAAATTATTCTTGTCCTCTCTAAATGGCGGTGCTAAGATCAAAATATGAATAAACGCATAGGCTTTCTTCTTGCTTCTATCCATGGTGGAATGGCCCCTCGAATGTGGAAATCTGCTATTGAGGCCTCTAATCTTACCTCCTCATCCCTCTTTCTCTTCCCAGGAGGAAGACTTAACAGAGCAGTTGATGATGAGTATCTAAGAAATGATATATATACACTTGCAAATAAGGATAATCTTGATGGCCTTATTGCTTGGTCCTCTTCCTTAGCTGGAGATGCCTCTCCAGATGAAGTTAGAGAGTATATGGCCTCATTCTCCTCTCTACCTTTAGTTTCTATAGGGTTAAAGTGTAATGATGCTCCGCTTGTCGATTTTGATGCATATCAAGGTATGGCAAATGAGATAAGGCACTTTATTAATGTACACCACTCTAGAAAAATTGCGTTTATTCGAGGACCTGAGTACCACGCCTCAGCTGAAGAGCGTTTTCAAGCTTACCTTGATGTTCTAAAAGGTGCCGCTCTTAATATCGATTATGATCTAATTTCATCTCCTCGTCCTTGGTCTGAAGGAAGACAAGCGCTTGAAGAGCTGGTAAGAGAGCGCTCCTTAGTCCCTGGTCTTGATTTCGATACCTTAGTTTGTGCCTCAGATATGCTCTTATATGGTGCGGTAAAGTATTTAGATGAACTTGGGGTAGAAGTTCCTTCCACACTTCGTGTTGGAGGCTTTAACGATAGTGATAATAACAAACTCCTACCTGTAAGTATTTCAACTGTTCGTATGCCTATAACAGGGATGACAAGAACAGCACTTTCAATCCTCTCTGATATGCTTGAAGAGGGTAGCGTCTCAGGGCCTGATGTCAACCTTCCTGCAGAATTTATAGTTCGCTCCTCTTGTGGCTGTAAGTACGCTTCCGGGGATGTTTCACATCTATCTTTGGTGATAAAGAGTGAAGAGGAGTTTATCTCTTGGGCCTCATCTCTTGCTAATTTATCCTCCTCAGCTGATGAAGTTAGAAATTTTGTTCATAATGCCCTTTCATTAAAAGAAGAGCTGACAGAGGAGGATAAAGAGGCCTTTTCTCATTCAGCTTCAAATTTTAGTCTAAGTTACTTCTCTCATGGAGGGGATTGTGAAGATCTACTGGAGATAGTTAATGTATTTTATCGTCTTCTGCCAATTTCAAAGAGTTTAAAGGAGTACTCTGAAAAGCACCTTGAAGAGATAGTTTTTAAAAGTTACGTGCACTATACCGGCTCTGCTGGCTATAGAAGGGAAGAGGAGGAGCTTAAGTTATCAGCATTTAAAACAGCGCTTCTTTCTATGCGTTCTCTCTCCCACTTAGCCTCTGTGCTTGCTGAGCACCTTCCTAAGCTTGGTTTTTTACAATCTTATCTAGTTCTTGATACAGGGGATGACGCATATATGCGCCTCTCATCTGGCTATGATAGATATAAAAGAAGGTGTGAAAGCGAACTCTTCCCAAGTGGCAAGATACTTCCTGATGGTATCCTTCCTTCAGTATCAAATGGTGCTTATGTGGTTGAACCCCTCTCTTCTGATAATCAATCATTAGGGTATTTAGTTTTAGAGGTAACAAGTGAAACAGGGGGACAACTTCTTGAAGATATACGCTCATCCCTCTCTTCAGCCCTTAAAGGCATCTCCCTTTTAGAGATCGCAAATAGAGCCCGAGAAAGTGCAGAGAAGGCAGAGCGTACCTCTAGTGAATTCTATGCAAACATCTCAGAAGAACTTCGTGAGCCGTTAGAAGAACTTAGAAGTACAATAGATCGTCTTCCTCCTAATAATAGAGAAGAACTACTTAACCAGATAGTAAAAGCTGAGAACTTACTAGACCTTATCCTCTCTGAAAAAGGAGAGATGGAGGTTAAGAAGAGTTTACTTTCTCCCTCCCTTCTCTTTTCTCAGAGTGCAGAAAAGTATGGCTTTAAATATTCAGTTCCTGATAACCTACCGCTTCTCTATGCAGATGGGGAGCGCTTAGCACAAGTTGTCGAAATTCTATCATTCTTAGTTAAAGGAAATGATGGGTATAATTCCTCTTTAGTTGTCTCTCTTCGTCCAGATGGCTTATCCATCTCATTCACAGCTGAAGGGTGGCGTCCTGCCCTGCTTAGAAATAATCCCTCACTAATACTTGCTGAGAAGATCGTACTAATGCATGGTGGTAACTTCCGTTTCCGTGAACAGGGGATTATTTTAATACTACCTTGGCCAACTCTCTCTGGAGAGGTAGCGCCATCATCCACCATTGGCTATACCTTATATATATATCATGAAGGGGAGGATAATACTCCTCCTGTAATAAAGAGTCTTCCTCAAGTTGTCTCAATGACAGAGGAGTCTTTAGCTCATCAATTCAATATTCCTGAAAATATCTGCCAGATAGCATATGACGCAAGTGATAGGGGAAAGAGTGGAGGTATTGTACTTACACTACTTAAGAACCACCAAAGAACAAGAAGACTTCCCTTCTTATGTTTTGGTCTTCCTCCTTCATCTCTTGACCTTTGGTCTACACTTGAAACTAGCTCCTCTAATAGTAATTCAGGTTCTATTGTAGTTTTAGGCACCCTTCCAGAGAGTTTAAAACGCTTCTCTGCTTTTGGCTCCTTCTCATTTTGTAATAGTAAAGAGGAGATCTTAAATGGACAAAAAGGGCGTTCCTCTCTCTTGATCTTAAATAGTGCAGATAGTGAATTTATAAGAGCAATTAGAGGGAAAAAAGAGTATGCAAAAGCTACAATCTTGGTAGTCAAAGAGCACTTTAAAAAGGGTGAGATAGAGGAGATAGCACAGCTTCCTCTGCTACTTGTTGCTAATACTTGCATACTTGAGTGTGATGATTTCGTCTCTCGTCTAATTGGCATATTTGGAGGTAATGAACTACTTCCGCCGCTAACTGGGGCACTTGTAAAGCGTTCAATAGCTTATTTAAATGAAAAAGCAACAACCCAACTTTCACGCTGGCAACTTGCGGAAGCTGTTAACATAAGTGAAGATTACTTAACAAGGATATTTAGACGGGATATGGGCATCTCCCCTTGGGATTACTTAAATAGATATCGAATTCAAATTGCATCAGAGCTATTAACTCAAAGTGGTGCAACTATCAATGAGATTGCATCACGTTCGGGCTTCCAAGATCAAGCATACTTTTGTCGTGTCTTTAAGAAGATCAAAGGCTTTTCTCCTGGTAAAATGCGTAAATAGTTACTTTTCTCCTTTGTAAAATGTCGGAAAAATACAATAACAAGTAAGCATTGTTTGAAAAAACCGACATAAGCTTTATTCAGAGGTAGAAAAAATGACTGCAACAGGAAAGGCAGTAGGAGAGGTATCCACTGCAAAAAATGTTACACCACCCTCAAAAGGGAGTAAGCTTTTAAAGGAGATCGTAAGACATAAGTCTGTATATCTTCTCTTATTAGTTCCTTTCGCTTATTACATCATCTTTAAGTATATTCCAATTTGGAATGCTCAGATTGCTTTTAAAGATTATATGGCAGTTGATGGTGTACTTGGCTCTGCATGGGTTGGTTTAGAGAACTTCAAGGATTTTATTCATTCATTCTATTTCTGGTCTCTGATCAGGAATACACTGATGTATTCGTTTGGAAAGATCATCATATCTCTTCCGCTCTCGATCATCTTATCAATTGCAATCTATGAGTGTACTAGACCTACTCTTAGAAAGGTTGTTCAAACACTGGCATACCTTCCTCACTTCCTATCTTGGGTTATCATGTATGGTATTCTGCTTGCACTCCTTGCTCCTGGTGATGGCGTTATTAATGACATTATTAAGCTCTGTGGTGGTCAACCAATTGACTTCTTATCTAATACAAGCGCATTCCCTTGGGTAGTTCTTTTTTCTGATGCTTGGAAGGAGATGGGTTGGTCAGCAATCATCTTTATTGCAGCTTTGATGGGTATCGATGTCTCCCTCTTTGAAGCGGCAATGGTAGAGGGTGCTAATAGCTGGCAGCGTATTAGATACATTACAATTCCTGCTATCACACCAGTAATTGCAACAGTTCTTCTCTTAAAGATTGGTACTATCTTAGATGCAGGTTTTAACCAGATATACATGCTCTATTCTCCTCAGGTTTACTCTGTCGCAGATATCATTGATACCTGGGTTTATAGGCAAGGTCTCTTGGAGTTTAACTTCGGTCTTGCTACTGCAGTCGGTCTCTTTAAAGGTGTTATCGGTATGTGTCTGGTACTCCTTTCTAATAAGCTCGTTGCTAAGTTCAACGAAGGCTCTTCACTCTTCTAATAGGAGGCAGAGAATATGAGTGTAAATACAGCTGCTCCTAAGAGAGCAAAGAAAGAAAAGGTACAGTTAAAGCCTAAGATGCAGAATAAAACAGTTAAACCAACTGCTTCTGATAAGGTATTCCAGATCATCGTAGATGTCTTTATGGTTGTCACTCTGATCGTTATCCTAATTCCAGTATGGTCAACTATCACCCTCTCTTTTAGACCAAATGATTACATTGGTTCTAACTTAGAAGGTATGTTTAACCCACCATGGAATTGGTCACTAGATGCTTATAAAGCCCTTCTTGGAAATGATGGCTTCCTATTAGCCTTCTGGAACTCAATGAAGATCCTTATCGGTGGTGTTATTTGTGCACTAGTTCTTACCATTCCAATGGCATATGTTCTCTCAATTAAAACACTTCCAGGACGTAAGCTACTAAGTACATTTATCATCATCCCATATGTATTCAATGTTGGTTTGATCCCCGCATACCTCTTAGTTGTAGGAATTGGCTTAGTAAACCACCTTCCTGCAGTTTACATCCCAGGTGCCATCTCAACATATAACTGTATCATTATGAGGCAGTTCTTTGATGGAATTCCAAAAGAGCTTAAAGAGAGTGCAAGTATTGATGGTTGTACTGAGATCCAGATCCTAATTCGCATTATGCTTCCTCTTTCTAAGGCGATCATAATGACAATTGGACTGTACTATGCGGTTTCATTCTGGAATGACTTCTTCCACGCTATGCTTTACTTGAACTCAGCATACTTACAGCCACTTCCAATTCTCTTAAGAAATATTCTTATGGGTTCTGGAATGAATGAGGTTGTTGAAGTTAACGCCTTTGGTAATGCGCCAATTGCTGCTATTAAGGCTGCTTCAGTATTCCTCTCTGCTATCCCAATGCTTCTGGCATATCCATTTATCCAGAAGTACTTCACCAAAGGTACTCTTCTCGGCTCAGTCAAGGGCTGATTTGAATAAGTTTATAAAAGGAGTTTTAATATGAAAAAACTAGCGCTAATCCTCGCTGTAGTCGCTCTTATTGCAATGCCTGTTTTTGCACAGGGTGATAAGGAAACTGCAGCTACTGTAGACAACAGCAAGCCTGTTACCATTGAACTTTGGTATGGTGCTGCTATTACTGAAGCTAGCTCAATCCCAGCAGATTGGGTTGGTTATCAGATCATTAAGGATAAGCTTAATATCGATCTAAAGCTTACTCAGCTTCCTTCAAACGAAACTGACCAGGATGTTAAGATTCAGGCTGCTGGCGCTGCTAACAACCTTCCTGACCTCTTCATGGTCTCTCGTAATGCACTTGCTAACCTTGTAAAGCAGGGTCTTGTTGCTAATGTTGATGACTACTATGCAAAGATGCCTATCAGAACTGCTCAGCAGTATGATGCAGACTCTATCAATGCTTCCTCCTTCAATGGTAAGAGCTATGGTTTTGCTTCTCCTGGTTCAATTGCAAAGAACGAAGGTCTCTTAATTAGAAAAGACTGGCTTGATAAACTTGGTCTTGAAGTTCCTACAACAACTGAAGAGCTTATGGCTGTTATGAAGGCATTCACATATAACGACCCAGATGGAAATGGTAAGAATGATACTTGGGGTTATGGTGCTTTCGTTGAGACAACAAAGTTCTTAAAGGGATATCCAGGAGCAAGACTATGGCCAATTATGGGTGCATTTGGAGTTGAAGGACTTTGGTCATTTGACAAAGATACACTTGGTCTTAACATCTATAAGAGTGAATTCTATGACTTCATGGTTTACATGAAAGAGATGATCGATGAAGGCGTTATTGATCCTAACTGGCTCTCATATAAGAAAGATGACTTCCGTGCCGCTTGGAAGCAGGGTAGATTTGGTATCATGTATGAACAGAATGCAGCATATGCAGCAACCTCCAACTATGCTCCATTTGATAAGAACTTCCCTGATGGCGAATGGATTGTAATCGATCCTCCTGCAGGACCAGAAGGTAAAGCATCTGTTGGTGCTTACGACCAGAACTACAGAATCTACGCAGTAAGTGCAAAAGCAGCTAAAGAAGGCAAGCTTGATAAGATTTGCCAGCTTCTTGAGTGGATGAGCTCTGATGAAGGCTACTACCTCTGCGGTTGGGGTGTTGAAGGCGTTAACTACGTTCTTGAAAATGGCATTCCTGTTGCTGGCAATCTCGGAGATAACTCCTTCTCTGGTACAAAGGGTCAGCCTTATACACAGCTTAGAAACATGGTCTTCTATAACTCTGATACAGAACTTATCAGCCGTTACCCGACCTACATCACTGAAGTATCTGGTAAAGAGATGTCAGCTCTTAAGACTCTCCGTGAAATGCAGTCTAAGCATTGGACAGCAGCTGTTGGTTCTGGCAATATGCCTACTGCAAATGCTGATGTTGACCGCTTCTACTCACAGTCACTTGCAGAGTTCTTCTCCGGTAAGACTCCTCTTACTAAAGAGAACTGGCAGAAGTTTATTGATCAGTTCAATTCCCTTGGTGGAAAGGCTTGGAACGAGTCTGGTATCGCTTTCATCAATGAAAACGGTCTAGCACACTAAGAAAAGCTGTAATATGATTAATGTCGGCCGGGGTAACCTGGCCGATATTAGTAAGATGGAGTTATTAAATGACTATTGATCAAAATCTTCCACTTTCGCTGAAAATGGCAAAGAGTGTTGAAAATAGATATCGCCCTGGAATGATGCATTGGCATTATGAGCATGGTTTAGTTCTATTTGCTTCACTAAAAAGCGCATCTTTTCATAAAGATGAGTCCATTTACCCTTGGGTATATTCCATGTACTCTCCCTTAATTGGAGAAGATGGTTCTATTGCTACTTACAGGGAAGGTGAATTTAACTTAGATCAGATCAATGCTGGAAGGACGCTATTTCCTCTTTATGATATCTCTAAAGAAGAACGTTTTTCACTGGCACAAGATCGACTTGCGTCTCAGCTAAAAAACCAACCTAGAACAAAGAGCGGGGTCTATTGGCATAAGGAGATCTACCCTTGGCAGATCTGGCTTGATGGCCTTTATATGGAAGGTCCATTTAAAGCTGAATATGCAACTAGAAGAGAGGATGCAACCTCTCTACACGATGTATGCGCTCAGTTAATAACTACATATAATACTTTAAAAGATAGTAAAACAGGTCTTTTATACCATGCATATGATGAGTCACGTGGCCAGCGCTGGTCAGATATTAATACAGGACTCTCTCCTCACTTCTGGTCTCGTTCCATTGGTTGGTATGCAATGGCTGTTTTAGATGTTTTAGATTTTATCCCTTCTTTCTTTGAGGAGAGAGAGACTCTTATCAATATTATCAATGAATTAGCAGCAGCTATTTCAGCTTATCAAGATGAGAGTGGTATGTGGTACCAAGTCCCTGATTGCCAAAGTGCGGATGGAAACTACCTTGAAACAAGTGGCTCTGCTATGTTTGCTTATATGTACTTTAAAGGTACAAGAATGGGCTACTTAGATGGTAAGTGGAAAAAGAGCGGGGAGAAGGCTTTAAGAGGAATAATTAAAAAGTACCTCTCAGCGGATGAGAGCGGAGAACTTCATCTTGGTGGTATCTGTTCTGTTGCAGGTCTTGGTGGTAACCCCTATCGAGATGGATCTTTAAAGTACTATTTTAAGGAAGCTGTTGTGACTGATGATTTTAAAGGTGTCGGTCCTTTCATCCTTGCCTGTTTGGAGGCAGAACGAGTAAACGTTCTTGCAGGTTAAGCCTCATTTTTTCTATCTTGGGCCATTAGGCCGGCGGGTATGGTTAGTTGCTATACCCGTTTTTTATTGCATCGGCTCTATATTGCAATGGCGAAACACCTACCTGCTTTCTAAATGTCCAATTGAAGTAGTTGGGATCTGAATATCCCACACGAAAAGCTACATTTTTTACACTCTCTTTTGTAAAGGCTAGAAGCTCCTTTGCTTTTTCCATTCTAAAATGGATTAAGTAATCAACAACAGTTGTATCCATCTGAGAGCGAAAGATCTTATTGATATGGAATTTACTATACCCTGAATCAGCTGCGATCTCCTCAAGTCCAATTCTTTTACTGTAGTTAGCTTCTATATATGCACAGATTTGTTTAACTGTCTCCTTTGTGGAAAGAGGTGCACTGCTATCAATGTTTATCTGCTCTTTAGGGACATTTAGGTAATCCTTCATTCTCTCAAGTCCTTCCTCTTTCTTCTCCTCTTCTTTTAAGCGATCTATTACCTTTTCAAGAGAGGAGATGAAAAGCTCCTCTTCTACCGGTTTTACAAGAAAGTCTGATGCCCCCGCTTGGAGTGCTCTTACTGCATAGTCAAACATGCTATAAGCTGTTGAGATGATAACTTTTGATCTATTGCCTTCTTCTCTAAGGCGTTCAAGGGTATCAAGGCCACTTAAAACAGGCATCCTAATATCAAGAAGGATGATATCTATCTTCTTACTTTTACAAATATCTAAGACTTCACGTCCATTTTCTGCTTCACATATGGTAGCTATAGGTAGAGAAGAGTTGTGTAAAAATAGTTTAAGCGCTTCTCTTTCAATGTCTTCATCATCTGCAATTAAGATATTATACATGCTCTTCATTTACATCTCCTGCTGTTATAATAACCAGCGTACCTCTTCCTTCTTTTGATAGAATCTTCATTGCATCCTCTCGGTGGAAGAACATGGTAAGGCGTTTCTTAGTGTTTTCAATACCAATTCCTCTCTTTTTCTCTATTTTTTTGATATCAAAACCACTTCCAGTATCCAAAATTCTAACTACTATATTATTTCCTCTGCGTTTAGCATCTATTATGATCTTTCCCCCTTTTTCAAGCGGTTCAATGCCATGAATGATTGAATTCTCGACTAGAGGTTGAAGGGTAAATCTAGGTAGTTCTAGCGTATCTAGAATCTCATCAGGGATGTTAACTGAGTAGTTAACTCTATCTTTAAAACGTAAACGTTGTATCTCAAGATACTCTTTGGTTATCTCAACCTCTTCACGTAAGATGGCAGGCGTATCTACATCAGAAAGGTTATAGCGCATTAGATGGGAGAGGGCTTTAAGCATTGTTTGGGAGTCTTTGTACTGTCTTAAAGTTATGGTTCTTGAGATGGTGTTGAGTGTGTTATATAGAAAGTGCGGATTAGTTTGAGTTTGCAAAACTAAGAAGGTGGCCTTATCGAGCATCGCTTCATACTCAAGGTTCTTTCTTCTCTCTTCTAAAAGCTTCTCTTCAGCATCTACTTTATCTTTTAGATCAAGGAGCATCTGGTCGATCTCCTTAGCCATATTGTTAAAAGTTTCTGAGAGTAGGACAACAGAGCGGTCGGCTTTACTTAGTTTACTTCTGGCAGAGAAGTCTCCATGAGATAACTTAGTTGCTTGAGAAGCTAATGTAGTAATTGGATTTTTAAGTCTTGTTCTAAATAGGTAGATGATAAAGAGGATAAAAAGAAGGAAAAAGATAATAAATAAGAAGGATAAAACTAACGTCTGTTTATAAGAAGATAGTTCACTTGAAAGCCTTAAGACATCACTTTCAATTACTGTCGATTGCAAGCTATCAATATAGGAGTCTATATAGCTGCTGATCATCTTAGCTTTTGCTAAATTCTCATACATATTTGCAGAGGAGGCATTGTAGTAGTTAAGGGTTCTTTCACACTC
>X235_Pygmy_Slow_Loris__coassemble_51_pt1 | contig 18229 bp, 17 predicted proteins | sample X235_Pygmy_Slow_Loris__metabat2_low_PE_001 | metagenome-assembled genome bin X235_Pygmy_Slow_Loris
TGATAATTAAGCAGACACTAGAAGAATGGAGAATTTCAGATATACGCATCTGCATACAAGAAAGGATAAAACTAGAAGACCAGCAGATAGAATTTGATGAAGTTAGAACGACTTAAAAAAAGACAACTTATTAAAGGCTTAATCTTGCTACTAAGAGTTTTCATTGTATTCAGTTTTATTGCTATTTACTTAATATATTTTAATTATAATCTTATTTGGTGAAACTTTTTCAAAAATTTATGAAAAATTAATACTCTGCTTTTATATTGTATATTCATTTTTAATATATTGAATTATATCGTGTTTCTTTTATTTTCATAAGCTTTGAAATATTTTTCATTTTTTTCAGAAAAAATTGACAACTCGAATTTACAGGCGCCAATATAGATGAAAAAGGAGGCTTTTGATGAAGAAAGCATTAACTATTTTATTGATTCTTTTAGTAGCTGTTTCCTCAATTTTCGCAGGTGGCGCTAAAGAAGCTACAACAACTACAGAAGCAGCAGCTGGTAAGTATAAGATTGGTATTCTCGCACCAGCAGTAACACACGGATGGGTTGCAGGTGTTGCCTATTGTGCAGAGCAGAGATGTAAGGAACTTGCTGACACAGTTGATTACAAAGTTGCTACATCTAACAATGCAGAAGAGATGACATCACAGCTTGATGACCTCGTACTCTGGGGTGCTGATGCAATCGTTGCATTCCCACAGTGGACAGGTATGGAAGTACCTATACAGAATGCTATCAACCAGGGTGTAACAGTTGTTAACTTCGATATTGAGATCGCAGCTAATGGCGTTTACAGAGTTTCTGGCGACAACTATGACATGGGTGTTCAGGGAGCTAAGTACATCGTAGATAAGATCGGCACTGAAGGTACTGTTGTTATCCTCGACGTTCCTACATCTGGTTCTGTTGCTCAGCTTAGAAAGGGTGGCTTCTTAGATACAATTAAGGAGATCGCACCAAACTTAAATCTTCTTACATATGCAACTCAGTTCACAAGAGAAGCTGGTCTTGCTGATATGGCTGATATCCTCACTGCAAATAGTAAGATTGACGCAGTATTCTCAATGGATGATGAGACCTCTATTGGTGCTATTCAGGCTATTGAAGAAGCAGGAAGAAAGGATGTTAAAGTTATCACAGGTGGTGGTGGAGCACAGGAGTACTTCAACATGATGCCTAAGTACACTGACATCTGGATCCAGAGTGCACTCTATAGCCCAACCATGGTTGAAGATGCTGTTGATATGGCAATCTCCATCTTAAAGGGTGAGAAGGTTGATCCTGTTAAGATTATTCCTACAACAATCGTTGATAGAACTAACTACCAGGAGTTCTTAGACCCAACTTCACCATATTAATCAATTTAAAGCATGGGGCTGTATCTTATGCTACAGCCCTTTTCTTTTAGGAATGCACTATGAAATTAGAAATGATCGACATTTGTAAATCATTTGGCTCTAATCTTGTTCTAGATAAAGTCAGTTTTACCCTCACAGGGGGAGAGATAAAGGCTTTATTAGGCGAAAATGGAGCTGGTAAAAGCACACTAATGAATATCTTAGGTGGTGTTATAGCTAGAGATAGCGGTACAATTAAGATAGATGGAGAAGAGGTTGTTTTCCACACCCCTAAAGAGTCATTAGATAAAGGAATTGCTTTTATCCATCAAGAACTTAACTTAATCAATGATTTAGCAATCTATGAGAATCTATTTATAGGAAGAGAGATAAAAAAGAAGAATGGATTTTTAGATAAGAATGCCATGATAGAGGAGACTAAGAAGGTCTTTGCTAGAATGGATCTAGATCTTAATCCTGAAACTATGGTCAGAGACCTTGATGCTTCATATAAACAGATTGTGGAGATTTCTAGAGCGATGCTAATGAATGCACGCTTAGTCATTATGGATGAGCCAACCACAAGCTTAACAGATCCTGAGATCGAAAGAGTATTCTCTTTTATGAGACGTTTAAAGGCTGAAGGCGTTGGTATAATCTTCATCTCTCATAAACTAAATGAAGTTATGACCATCTGTGACTCCTATACTGTCCTTCGTGATGGTCATATGATCTCAACAGGATTAATAAGTGAGGTCACTACTACAGACATTACTCGTATGATGGTAGGTCATGAGATAAAAAACATCAAACGTGCAGAAGGAAGTAATCTTGGTCCTGTAGTACTTGAAGCTAAAAACCTATCAGATGGCAAACACTTTAAAGATATCTCATTTAAGATACATAGAGGTGAAGTTGTTGGCTTTACAGGTCTTTTAGGAGATGGTAGAAGCGAACTCTTTCAAGCGATATTTGGGGCAGCCGGTCACTATGAAGGAACTCTCCTTGTAGATGGAAAGGAAGTTAAGATGCACTCTACCCTTCAAGCGGTAGAGATGGGTATTGCTTATGTTCCTAGAAATAGAAAAGAGAATGGAATTATTAAAGATATGACAATTTTAGAGAATGGTTCTCTTGTTACTATGAGTAAACGAAAGAAGGGACCATTCATCGATGATGAAGCTATAAAGTCAGATTTTAATAAACAAAAAGAGTCTCTTAGGATAAAGATGGGAGAAGATATCGATCTTATTACCTCTCTTTCAGGTGGAAACCAGCAGAAGGTTGTACTTGCAAAGTGGCTCTCTCTAAACCCTCAAATATTGATACTTGATAACCCAACACAGGGTGTTGATGTTGGTGCAAAAGAGGAGATCTATGAAATAATCCTTCGCTTAGCAAAGGAAGGCGTTGCCATAGTCATCCTCTCCTCTGAAGCCCAAGAGATTATTAGAGTCTCCTCTCGTTGCTACGTCATGTACCATGGCGAGATCATCAAAGAACTTAAAGGTGATGAGATGGATGAACATGAAATTATGAAAAATGCTACAGGAGTAAAGGATAATGGTTAATAATAGCGAAAAGAAGAACTTTATTGCTTGGTTTAGAGATATGTGGATTAACCATCCCCTATTCTCAACTGCTTGTGCTCTACTTTTAATGATAATACTTCAAACTTTGGCTTTAGGTTTTAGCCAAGGTTCTTTTGGTGCTTGGTTCTCAATGTGGTTTAGAAACTGGATCAACATTCTAAGAAACAATGCAACAATTGGAATAATCGCACTAGGCATGACCTTTGTTATCATCACAGGAGGCATCGATCTAGCAGTAGGTTCAACATTAGTTGCAATTGGTGCGGTTGTTATGATCTTCATCGACGGTTCTCAAACAGGCTTGCTAGCAAGTATAGGTATTACAGGAGTCCCTGCTTACCTAATTGGTATGCTTGCAGGTCTACTTGTTGGTGTTATCTTAGGTGAATTTACCGGTGTTCTTATAACAGTTGGTAAACTTCCTCCCTTTATAGCAACACTTGGTATGATGAAGATCTGTCGTTCTGTAACACAACAATTCATGCAGCAAATTAACCCATCTGTACCTCTGGGCTTTACCAAGATCGCAAACTTATCTATTGGCAGACAGATGTTTATGCCAATCATATATTGGCTGATAATTGCCTTTATAATGTACATCATCTCAAAGAAGACCGCTTTTGGTAGACATATCTTTGCAGTAGGTTCAAACGAAAGAGCCGCAAAGTTATCAGGTATCAACACACAGAAGGTTAAGCGTCTAGTTTATATGCTTATGGGTGTTATGGTCTCAATTGCTGCCATACTCCAAGTTTCAAGAATCGGAGCTATGGACTATGCAAATGCAGGTTCCGGTTATGAGATGGATGCAATCGCAGCCGTAATTGTTGGTGGCACTAGCATGGCTGGTGGTAAGGGTAGTATCGCAGGTACTGTACTAGGCGTTTTAATCATTGCAGTAATGAACAACCTACTTAACCTTATCGGTGTACCTCCCTTCTTACGTGAAGCGTTCAAGGGTGTAATCGTTATCGGTGCTGTACTACTACAGAAGAAGGAGAAGGTTTGAGATGTATAAGATTGGAATAATTGGATGTGGAAAGATTGCCCAAGTTAGACATATACCTGAGTATCTTGCAAATAAGGATGCCTTAATTACCGCTTTTTATGATCTTAATGAAGAGAGGGCTAAGGAATTAGCTAAGATTTACAATGCAAAAGCCTACCCTTCTCTTGATGAGCTCCTCTCTTCAGATGTGGATGCTGTTTCAATCTGTACAGCTAACTCAACTCATGCAGAGATAGCAATAAAGGCTTTAAAAAAAGGTAAACATGTACTTTGTGAAAAGCCTATGGCAGTTACTTTAAATGAGTGTATTGAGATGGATAAAGTCGCTCGTGATAGCGGCTTGATCCTTATGATCGGTCAGAACCAACGATTAGCAAAAGCACATGTAAAAGCACATGACCTTATAAAAAAAGGTGAAATAGGAAGAGTAATTAGTTTTACAACTACCTTTGGCCATGGAGGTCCTGAGACTTGGTCTGTAGATCCAGGAAAGAACACTTGGTTCTTTGATAAGAAGCGAGCTGTAATGGGGGCTATGGCAGACCTTGGTATCCATAAGACAGATTTAATCGATTACCTACTTGATGACGTACCTGTTAGAGTAACAGCTCGTTTAGCAACTCTTGATAAAAAAGATGCTAGTGGCGCCTTAATTGGTGTTGATGACAATGCATTTTGTATCTATGAGATGAAAAGTGGTGCAATTGGAACAATGAGAGCTAGTTGGACCTTCTATGGTGAAGAAGATAACTCAACTTTGATCTATGGGACTAAAGGTATAATGAAGATATATTCAGACCCAGCTCACTCAATTGTTATTACAACAAGTGATGGCGAGAAGATCTCATATGACATTGATAAGATCCAGACAAATGATGCGCAGACCTCATCTGGAGTTATCGATGCCTTTATTCGATCTCTTAAAGAGGGAAAAGCAGAGATCTCTTCATCCTCTGTTCTTCCGGCGATGAAGGCGGTATTTGCAGCAATAGAATCTAGTGAAAGCGGAAAAGCTGTAGAAATAAAATAGGGAGGAAAATATGAAAATCGGTATTGTTAGTTCAATTTTAGAGTCTTGGTCCTATGAGGAGATGATAGATGAAATCTCTGCCCTTGGATATGAGAGTGTTGAAGTTGCTTGCTGGCCAAAAGGAAAAGGCGAGCGTCGCTATGCAGGTGTTAGCCATATTGACACTGAGAATATGAGTGAAGAGTACAAAGAACACATCCTCTCATATGCTAAAAAGCGTGGTATTGAGATCTCTGCATTAGCATTCTATCCCAATACCCTTGATCCTAATAAAGAAAAGAGAGAAGCAAATATTAAACATCTTTACTCTGTAATTGATGCTTCTCACTTCTTAGGTGTTAATCTAGTTACTACCTTCATCGGAAGAGACCAAAGTAAAACCATTGAAGAGAACTTAGAGATAGTAAAAGAGGTATGGCCCCCTATTTTAACCTATGCAAAGGAAAAGGGTGTAAGAATTGCAATTGAAAACTGTCCAATGTTATTTGGACCTGACCAATGGCCAGGAGGGCAGAACATCTTCACCTCTCCAGTTAACTGGAGAAAGATTTTTGAAGTTCTTCCTTTTGATAACCTTGGAATTAACTTTGACCCATCCCACTTTATTTGGCAGCAGATGGATTACATTCGCGTTATCTATGAGTTTAAAGATAAGCTCTTCCACATCCACTTTAAAGATATCAAACTCCAATATGATCGCTTAGCTGAGTGTGGGACTCTTGCCTATCCACTTGACTATATGGTCCCAAAACTTCCAGGTCTCGGCGATGTAAACTGGAGTAAATTTACTTCAGCCTTAAGTGATATAGGTTATAAAGGATATACAGCAGTCGAGGTTGAAGACAGAGCCTTTGAAGAGAACAAAGGCAGGATCGTTGACTCTCTTGCTCTCTCTATTCGTTATCTAAAGCAGTTTGTAATTTGAGGTTCTTATGAAAGAAAGAAAGCTAATCGTAAACTCTAATTGTTACCATGGTTATAGCGTTGAAGAGGCTATTGCAGGAACTAAGAAGGCGGGTTTTAAGCATATTGAACTTACAGCTACTAAAGGGTGGACTGAGCACATCTTCCCATCCTTTGCCTTCTCTCGTCTTTTAGCAATTAGCCATCTTCTTGAACGCTCTAATATAGATGTTCCCGCTATAAGTGGACACTGTAATTTAATGGATAGCGAGAGGCTTTCTGACTTTAGAGAGAATATCTGTCTTGGTGCATTCTTCGGAGCTAACATCATAGTCTCTTCTGTAGGTGAAGCACACCTAAAGGATAAAGAGAAAACAGGCGATGATCTTTTAGTTAAGAATCTTGAATCCCTTATACCACTACTCGATCGCTACTCCATGCGTCTTGTCTTAGAGACACATGGAGAACATGGAAGTGCTAAGAGGATCAAAGAGATAACTGATAGATTACCTAAAGAGTATTTTGGTATCTGTTATGATAGTGCAAATGTTATCTTTTACGGTGATGTAAAGGCAGATGAAGACCTCCTCTCTTCAATTGATTCCATCTCATACATACATATAAAAGATAAGGCGGGAGAGAGAACAGAGTGGAACTTCCCGCCTCTAGGAGAAGGGTATGTTAACTTCCCTCTATTACTATCTGACTTAGATGAAGCAAATAACACATCTCCGCTTTCCCTTGAGATTGAGTTTACAGCAAAAGGGACAAAAGACTTAAAAGAGGTCGATGATGCAGTTAAAACTAGTGCAGAGTACTTAAAAGGTCTTGGGTATAAATTATGAGAGAAATGAAGATCTTGCTTGTAGGTTTAGGGGGCATGGGAAAGGTACACTTTGCCAATATCGCCCTCCTCCCATGTGCCAAAATAGTTGCAGCAGTAGGTAAAGGAGAAGGAGATGAAAAAACTGCAAAAGAGTTAAACCTCCCCTTCTATAATTCTATTACTGAAGCGATAGAGATGCATGATGAAATTAACTTAGTTGATATCACAACCCCAACCTTTATGCATAAAGAGAATGCTTTAGAGGCGATAAAGCTAAATCGTGATGTTCTTGTGGAAAAGCCACTTGCGCTATCAAGTGAAGCTGCTTCTATGCTTTTTAAAGAGGCAAAAAAAAGAAATGTCTCTTTAAATGTTGCACATGTAATGCGCTATACACACGAATTTAAAGCTTTAAAAGAGTTAATGGCAAATAAAAAATATGGCACCATACTAGATGCAGAGTTTACACGTCTTTCTGAAAAACCTAAGTGGAGCGCAGGATCATGGCTTTTTGATAAAGAGAAATCAGGACTAGTACCTTTTGATCTTCATATTCATGATCTTGATATGATAGTTGCACTCTTTGGCATACCTAATGACATGAAATATTTTGAGATCAATAAAGATGAGAATTTCTATTACTTCATTCAATATGTGTATTCTAAAGCTGACATTACAGTTAAAGCAGAAGCTGGATGGTTAAATGCAAAAATACCTTTTACTGCTACTTGGCGAGTTATCTTTGAAAAAGCTGTTGTAATATACGATGGAAAAGAGGTCAAAGTATATCCAAATAATGGTGATGTATATACAATTGACACTCATTATGATGTGGTAGTTTCAACAGGAATAAATGTACCACCTACAGGTTGGTACTATGAAGAACTTAAGACTATTCTATCGCATATAGCATCATCGCAATCTAATCTAATTAGTGAAGAAGAGATAGTTGCAGAATTGAAAATATTAGAGGACTTAAAGGAATAGAATGAGTAAAAAATACACATACCAAGAGATTTCAAAAATAAGTGGCCTATCTATCTCTACTATTTCTAGAGTATTTAATAAATCCCCTCTAGTTACAGAAGAGAGTAGAAGAGCTGTTCTCTCTGCTTTGCAAACTCTTGGCATTGATTCTTCCTCATATAATCTTTCCCCTCTTCCTTCTGATAATTTAATCATCTTTAATGTTCCATCTTTAAAGAACCCCTTCTACTCACCTATCGCAGAAGCAGCAAGAAATGCAGCTTTTCGTCATGGATATTCACTCTTAATTAATGAAGACCCATTAAATGATGACTCTATCGATCTCTTTTTAAACCTTTTAAAAAAGAGTAGAGCTGCAGGTTTAATCTGTGCAAATGCAATTACTCATAGAAACTTAAAGCGTATCTCTGACCTCATCCCAACAGTTACCTGCTGTGAAGTTGAAACAAGCTCTCTAGTTCCATTTGTATCAATAGATGATGAAGTTGCTGCATATAATGCCGTAAAGCATTTAGTCTCTTTAGGTAAAAAACGTATTGCTATGATCAACGGACCTGAAGGGTTTAAGTATGCACGTGATAGATTCAAAGGGTATAAAGCAGCGCTTGAAGATAGCTTGCTCCTTTATGATTCCTCTTTGGTATCAGCAGTAGGTGCAGATATGGACTTTGATACAGCAAAAGCGCTTGCTATTAACATGCTCAATAGCTCCAATACCCCAGATGCCTTCTTTTGTATCTCTGATGTGCTTGCAGCTGCTGCTATAAAAGCCGCCTTTGAACGTGGCTATAAGGTCCCTCAAGATATAGCTGTTGTTGGTTTTGATAACATCTTCTTAAGTAAGATAATGAACCCAAGTATAACCACAGTACGTCAACCAACCAGCCAAATTGGTTCTCTTGCCCTTGAAATGGTCATAAAACTAATTAATAAAGAATATGATTCTACTAACTCAATATACTTAGGAACAGAGTTAATAATTAGAGAATCAACAACAATAACAAGGTGAAAGTCCTTGACAGCCCCTTCTGGCCATAACCAAAAGATTAGCATAACTTTTGCTTCTCAGCTATGGACATCTTATTTTTCATGATCTCAAATATTAAATCTCTATTGCCAAGCGCTACCATTGCATCATCAAGCTTCCTCTGAGACGCTGCCAACTGCTTCTGTGCCCTCTTCAGCTCCTTGTTAAATCCACCTTCGATCATTGTCTGCTTCCATTTGCAAACAAGGCTTGGTGAAATGAAATTCTCTGTCGCTATCTCTTGGATTGTCTTCTTACTCTCGATAGCTTCATAGGCAACCTTCTTCTTGAATGTCTCAGTGTAGGTTTTTCTATTTTGTCCCATGCTCTGCCTCTTTTTATGGTCTTAATATAATCCTGTATTATATTTGAATATCAAACATTGCAATCAATTTTTTAAATGTATCCTGACCATCCAAGCAGGTATCTGTCAAATATCCTTTTTCTGTTTCCCAATTAGAGAGTCCACGATAATAGAACATTTTTTTTGAATCCTCAATAATGAATGGAACAATATCAAAATGCAAGCATTCTTTTAATGCAATTAGCCTTCCAACACATCCATTGCCATCCTGAAAGGGATGAATACGTTCAAACTCATAATGAAAACGTATGATGTCATTGATCGTTATAGAATCCAATGAATTGTAATGAGACAGTAACGATTTCATGCGCTCAGGTACATCCTTTGGCGTTGTAGTTTCACGACCGCCGACAACATTTGCACGTTTTTTATAGTCGCCAACGGCAAACCATGAAAGCGATGAGGCCTTGGTGCTCTGTTTTAAAATATGATGTAGTTCCTTAATGATAGCTTCAGTCAGGGGTTCTTCTGCATGATCGATCACATAGTCAATGGCGCGAAAATGATTTACCGTTTCGATAATATCATCAACAGGGATACCTTCTCCTACATCTACGGTATTGGTTTCAAAAATCAGTCTAGTCTGTTCTTCGCTGAGTTTACTTCCTTCAATGTGATTGGAATTGTAGGTCATACGTATTTGTAGCTCATGGTACAGACCGCCCGGCATATGAATACTTTTTTCATCTCGTAGCCTCTGCAAAACAATGTTAGCAGAAATATTCCGATAAAGATCTTCTTTCTTACAGTTAAGAAACGAAGCAATTTTCACAAGAACACGATCGGCAATCTTCTCGCTATGACTGATTTTTGCGATCGTTCGTGAAGAAATACCTAACTCCTTGGTTAGATCTGTTTTGGTAAGATCTCTGTCATTCAACTTCTGGATGAGTCCTTCATAGGAAATCATGGCAAGCACCTCCTCACCTTTACTATTTTGCTTGCTTCTACTTAAAAAGTAAAGGTTTTATTTCTGCAAAGTAAAGCCAAGGGTTAGTTATAATCTCAAAAAGTCAGGCTCTACTGGAGTGGGACCTTTACTTTGACCTCTTTAAATAGCCTTATGGTTCTTTTGCTCCTATTTTTCATCCTCTTTTAAGAGTAAAGCTATGTTCTCAATATGTGCATTGTTGTCCAAACTCAGACTCATATCCTCCGCAATAATCGGGAGCTTGAATTTGATGGACTTGAGCCACTGCCCGTTGGGCTGGCATTCATCATAAATCTGGATTTCAGAAATGAGGGACTTCATAAGCTGCCGTTTTTCCTCATCGTCCATGGCGGAATAGAGCTTATCGAAGTAAATCAGCACCTTGTAGATGTTGTCACCCGTGAGCTTTTCCGCTTCGATTGCCATTTTCTTGGCTCTGGCAGCAATGAGCTGATTTTCCATATCTTCGATTTTGTCATGCATCTTGTAGAGCCGGTCATCAAGGACGGCCTTGCGCTTCATGTAGTGCTTATCATCAGGGTCAAGGGAATCGATTTCATCCAGCAAACGCGCTTTTACGGAATAGCTCTGGCGAAGCTGCTTTTCATGGGCTGCAATCTCCTGCTCAATGGCGGACGTACCTACCTTCATGCTGCTCTTTTCCAGCTGATAGCCGTAGGGCGCAAAGCCGCCATTCCATTTTCTCTCGCGGGCTCTCTGGATTCTGCCCTCCATGATCTGCACACGGATATTCTCACGCTCGATCTCAGCCACAGCGGAGAGAACAGAGCTCATCAGTTTTCCGGCGTACTTGGAGGAATCAATCCCGTCCTCCACGCAGATCAGATTGACGCCAAAATCCTGCATCACCTGCAAGGTGGACAACACCTCTGCCGCAGTCTGCCCGTGAATGGCATAGTGGATTTTGTCTTGGACTTTTCTGAAAAACTGAATGGAGATTTCCACTTTCGGGTCATAATCAATGCTGGTTGCGTAAATTTCAAGCACCTGACGGTAAAACACCTTTTCGGAAGCACGGATGTCGCGGATGCGCTCCAACAGCTCCTTGAAGTAGCAACCGCCGCCCAGATTTTTCAGGCGTTCGTCATCCAGTGCGAAGCCTTTTCGCATATACTCCTTCAAAATTCCCGTTGCCCAAATGCGGAACTGCACACCACGCTGGGATTTCACACGATAGCCAACGGAAATGATGACATCGAGATTATAGTAATCCATCTGATAGGTTTTGCCGTCAGCGGCAGTTGTTGCAAAATTTGCAACAACTGCTTCTCGCTTCAATTCGCCCTCAGTGAAAATGTTTTTGATATGTCTGGAAATGGTAGATTTGTCTCTCTGAAACAGTTCCGCCATCTGATCAATGGAAAGCCAAACGGTATCTCCATCGAAGGTAGTTTCGATCTTTGTCAAGCCGTCCGTCCTCAGTCAGAGGGACAAAAGAAAGGTGCATATGGGGCGTTTTCTCGTCCATATGCACCACGGCGGATATAATTGTTTCTGGATTCTGGTTTTGCTTGATGAAGGCCACCGCCTTATCAGCTTTGTCTTTGTCGTAGTGTGATGTTAAAGCCATGAATCTTGATGGCTTATAGTTCTTCTTTGCCATCAAAGGCTCCTTATAATGTAATTGCTCCCTAAAGTTTTAAAACTAACATTGATGTAAGTTTTAAGGTAGTTAAGTATGTTCAACACCTCTACTCGTTTATTTTTTTACCCACAATTTATTCGAAACAAAGTTGCAATTTATTTTTACTCAATTAAATTGAATAATTCATATCATAAAAATAGTAATCTCCTAAGAAAGGACTATACACAAACCCTCTTAAATCTTTTCTTATTATTTTTGTATCTATTCCTTGCACGAGGCCTATATAAATACAATCATTAATGATTTTATTGTTTAATTCTTCAATTAAATTATTCCTTTTATTTGTATCTAATTCCGAGAAAACCTTGTTTGATAGATTTGTATAGCTAGAATCTCTAAAGCCTATTCTTTTTGAAATTGCACCATTTTCTGAAATCATTGCATCGAAAAAACATTGAGCATCTGCAAAATCTGGTGCATAAGACATATAAGCTAAATCAAATTCTCCATTATCTAAGCTATTTAAAAATTCAACCCAAGTTTTCTCTACTATGAGAGATTTAATGCCAATAAGACTCAAATTTCTTTTTAATAGTTCTAAAGCTGTTAATCTATATGTTAAACCTTTACAATTTAGAAGAATTAATTGTTTACTAAAATCAAAATCTTCCATCTTTAATTTCTTTTCAGCAGCATCCAAATCACACTTTTGGTGAACTAATTTTTTTTGCTTAAGCAAGATATTTGGAACAATACCATTTAATGGCATATACTCATTGTTCAAGCGAGAAGTGTACTCTTCATATGGAAACATAAGAGAAAAAGCCTTCCTAATGTTTTTATTGTTGAACTCTTTCTTTCTAAAATTAAAGCCAAGTACAAAATTATCACACGAATAATTTTTAATTTCTGAATAGTATTCTTTGTCATGAGCTGGGAGTTGGAAATTACAGTGAACTATTTCCGCAGAACGATTATCTAAAATTGATTTTCTCTCTTCGACCGAATCAATATATGTAATCTGTATTTTCTTTATTTTGGGCAAAACTCTCCAGTACCCATCAAATGATGTTAATTCTATGGCATGATTAGGTTCATATTTGGATATAAAATAGGGGCCAGTTCCAATTTCAATCATATATGGATCTTTTGAATTGATATTCTCAATGTACGATATTGAGAAATAATGCATAGCTAAAAAATGTAGAAATAAAGTATTTTTCCTCTTTAAACTGAATACTACCTGATTATCGTTGAAATAAATATTTTTTATTATTCCTTTTACTTCAAATACATATTCATTGATAGAATCTAACGTATTACAAATAGACTTATAAACAAGAAAGGGTGTAAGTAATATCCGATTATGAAAATATACATTTTTCCTAATAGAGAAAGAATATTCTAATCCATCTTTAATTTCCCAAGATTCTGCCAAACAAGGCACTATTTTCAACCCTTCGTATGTAACTAGTTTCTCAAAGCAATTGTCAATAATTTCTTTTGAAGCAGTTTCTTTTGATAAAATAGGTCTAAAAGTTGTCGGGAACCCAATTTGTATTACTCTCATTTTTATTCGATTTTCCTTTCATAATCATCAATATTGTTGTGATAATAAAATATCCACCAGATACAATGAAAAAGAATTTTCCATAGCCATTTTTCAAAGACAGAACAAAACCAGCAACCAAACTTCCAATTACAGGTCCGACACTCAAGGATATTCTAACCAACGCATAGTCTAGACCTTTATGTTCTTCTCTGATTGTACTCGATTCTATTTTTTCCAACACAGGATTTATTCCAGAAAACACAATTTCAAACAAAATATACAATATAGCAAAATAAACAAATTTATTTACAAAAAAAGGCATAATAATGGATATTATTGCCATCGCAAAAGCAATAAACATCCCTAAAACATATGGATTACGTTTATCTGCTTCTTTTCCAAAGAATAGGCTTGCAGCAATAGAAAAAAGACTATCAACACTGTACAATATACCTGTAATTATTGAGGCCTTTTCAAATATTTGGCTTGTGTACAATGGTATGACTATTTCCCAAAGTGGAGATGAAACCGCTGTTTGTATAACATTAATCAAAATCATCAACAAAAATAGCACAGAAAATCCAGAGAAGGATGTTTTCAATATATTTTTTGCTTTTGGCTTTGAAATAGCAAACCTTTCACCATCTATTGTCATTGTTTGAGATAGGATTAATGACAGAAAACTTAAGACTCCAATAAGCAAGAAAACATTCCTGCATGAATAATAATCAACCATATATCCAACAACCAATCCTCCAAATATCCCTACAAAATCTGAAACTGCAGAAAATATTCCAAATATAGATCCTCTATTCTCCATTTTCGAAATGGTTGTAATTATAGGACCTCGGATTGACATGAATGTTCCTAATGATAATCCATTACAAATCAGAAATAAGATTATCAAGAATTTTGAAGTTGATAAAAATAGGCCAATTTGGGCTATTAAGGAAAGAAACATAGAAATATTTAGCATTTTTTTCTTTCCTAAGAAATCTGATATTATCCCACAAGAAAAGGCTGCTATCGTTCTGAAAATGCCAAACAAAGCAATTCCCATTGCAATGGCAGAAGCACTTTCTAAAAAACTTTGCAAGAATATGGGAACAGTCAAAATCATTGCAAGTTTTGAAAACGAGAAAAAAGCGGCTATAATATTAAATTTATGAATTGGCTTCATTAGTGTTCTATTAGATGGTTTCCTACAGTTACTAATTCCCCTGATACTGGAAACTCATACAGCTTAAACAGAGTATCAATGAATCCCTTTTTGACTGAATCGCATCGCGGATTTTTTGTTGAAAAATCTAATTCACCGCCTCTTGTAGCATTGCCTCTACATCCACCTCCGCACAAAAGCCTAATATCGCATTTTTTACAATCTTCATTCATGTTAATGACTTTACAATTCCTAAACTTCTTTAAAAGAGGGCTTTCATTCCATATTTTTTCGAAATTTGTATCTCTTATATTTCCTGCAGAAAACCTTTCTGTTTGGAAAGATGGACAAGGATATACTTCTCCATTAGAACCAATTGAGCAAGTATTAATACCAGAACCACAGCAGTCAGTTCTAATTGGGAGAAATACAGAACTAACCATTCGCGTTAAATAGCCACCACTAAGAAGAATTCTTGTTTGCTTGTCTTTTGTAGCTAAATCCAAAAGATGTTGAAGAATCTTGTAATTGTCTGCCGGAATAAGGTTATTATCTGAAGCATTTCCAATTGTGTTAAGTAAAGAAAAATTGACTTTAGAAACATTTAGATTTTTCGCAAGAGAAATAAAGGAATCAACTTGATTCTGATTTTTGGAATATAATGTCATTCCAAGTGCTACAGAAACTCCTTTGGATACCGCAATCCTTATATTTTCACAAGTTTTGTCAAAAGTACCAACTCCTCTAATAGCATCGTGAAACTCAGCAGTAGGTCCATCCAGTGAGATTAATACAGGAATATTATTGTTGGCTAAAAATACGCATAAATCTGGTGTTAACAATAATCCATTTGTAATTACTCTAGTTTTAAAATTATATTTTTTGCACAGTTCCAAAATATCAATTAAATCTTTCCTAATTAGAGGTTCCCCTCCTGTTATGTCTAATTCAATTCTTTCTTCTCCCTGTACTTTTAAAAAGCTATCAAATAATCCTTCCATTTCCTTGACTGACAATTCATTTGGAGTGTTTTTTCCTCCCCCTATAAAACAATGTTTGCACTTTAAATTGCATGCAGATGTAATATTGAACCAAACAGCCAAAAGAGGTGTTACATCCTTATTCATGGTTTTCTCATATTGTGGGAATACTAGTATTCCATATTCAATAAGCTCGTCAACAGTGTTTTTACCAACTATAGATACTCTTTCGTTATATGTTTTACCATCTAATTCTTTGAGAATTCTACTTCCGCCATCTTCTAGCATTATCCATTTTGGTACAGACGGAAAAATAATCAATTCTTTCGCATCTCGTTTGTAAATAGAAATATTTTCATCACACAAATGCAATTTAGGTTCCACTTGAGTATCTCCTTTTTAATGGTAACCAACTGGTTGCCATTACTCCAAATAAAGAAATACTACATCACCTGTTATAGTCAGGATGAGAGAAATGAGTAGTGAACTCAATCGCTTTTCTTGAAAGAGCTTTCAGTAATATTCTCATATTATTTCCTCCTTCTCTGAAACCTTTTCTACCTTTAGGATAAACTATAACAACAAAAAATGCAAGAAAACGCATTCCCTCAAAAATAACCTTACCGAAATAAAATTCAAACCTCAAAACTAAAACCTTACCGAAAGTCTCAAAAAGAGGGATGGTTTCTCCGGACTTCAGAAGTTTGAGTGCTGAAATCATAAAAATCATATCGCTGAGCTAATTTCATTTATTCCAAAAAATTGATTTTAAGAAAACATGCTTATCAGGAGGGAATTTTATATATATTTTTATGACATTTATTTGTAGGTATTCTGTAGGGTTGACAAACAATTCTTTTTGTGATTTACTTTTATTGGAGGCTACTTTTATGTTTGTCAAAAAATTCACACTCAAAGATGGACGCATAAAGCTGAAAATCATCCACTCATATAGAAAGGCCAGTGATGGAAAGACATCCAGCACTGTTATCAAGGATCTTGGTTTCATGGATGAGATTGAAAAAACTCATCCTAATGCCATGGCATGGGCTGAGGAGGAAGCACGCAGGGCTACTGAAGAGTACAATATGCAGAAGTTCGACTACAGCATAAAGGTCAGCCGCATGGAACATCTTCCAAATATCGATGATATGCCTAACAATGAGAAGCTAAGGAAGAACTTAGGCTATGCTGCATTCTCTGTCATCTATCATGAACTTGGGATAGATAAGTTCTGGGATAATCGAAGAAGGTATAGAAGATTCGACTTCAACGTGAACAGCATCTTCAAGAACATCGTCTATTCAAGACTACTCTATCCATCTTCAAAGAAGTCAGCATGGGAGAACAGAGGAGTGTTCTTTGAAGATACTGACTACTCTCTGGATGATGTGTATTCTGCACTGGATTACTTCCAGGATTACAGTGAGGAGCTGGTAAAAAAACTTGATAGCCGAGTTCAAGAAAGATATGGCCGTGATACATTCCTGCTAAACTATGATGTCACCAACTATTATTTCGAAATAGATGATAATGATAAGGACACTCTCGATGAAAATGGAAGGATAATAGAAAAAGGATTAAGGAAGAAAGGTTGCTCCAAGGAGCACAGGACCACACCGATCATACAGATGGGACTGTTTATGGACCGAAACGGACTTCCTGTCTCTTATGATCTTTTCCCTGGCAATACCCATGACAGCCAGACACTCATTCCAATGGTAGAGAAGGCATCTTCCCATTTCAACCATACCAATCTTATAGTTGTTGCGGACAAGGGCATGATGAGCGGAGACAACATAAGAATGATCCATGCCAAAAAGCAAGGATACATTATAAGCTCCTCCGTCAGGAAAGCCGATGCGACATTCAAGCAGTATGTGCTTGATGATAGCGATTACAGTGAAATATACGATGCGAAGACAGGAGTTCTTGAGTTCAAGATGAAGAGTCGCATCACTCCTAGAAAGATAAAAGTCACGACCATCGATCCAGAGACGCATGAAAAGACGGAAAGCAAGGAAACCCATATAGTTAACGAACGCCAGATTATTATCTGGAGCCGCAAGTATGCAGAGAGGGAAAAGAAACAAAGGAACAAGGTACTTGAAAAGACAAAGTTCCTCATCGATTCAAGCAGCAATGAAGCGACAACGGTGAAGTTCGGAGCAAGGAAGTACATAGTGAAAAAACCTATGTTGAAGGGAAAGCCTGCTCAGGTGGATAGTTATACTATCTCTCTGGATGAGGATCTTGTCTCTGAAGAAGAATCATATGATGGTTACTACGCCATATGTACAAACGTGGTTGGCTGCACAGGCGATCCTGATATTGACAGTAAGGCTGACAGATTCTTTGAAAGCCATCCGAAAAAAGAGGTCTATTTTGATTCTAGGGATGGGTTTTTCGTTCTACGTTCCGATGCATCTGACCAATGGATACTTGATGCATACCATGGCTTATGGAGGATAGAGGAGACCTTCAAGGTCACCAAGTCAGGGATTGAGGCCCGACCTGTCTTTGCATGGACAGCTAAACGCATAAGAGCTCACTTCCTTACATGCTTCACCGCCTTATTGATGATAAGGCTTCTCCAATACAGATTGGAATGGAAGTATTCAGATGGGAAAATCCTTGAAAGTCTAAGGAATGCATCGTGTTCATTAGCAGGTAAAAACATATATGTCTGTGATTACAGGGATAACGTTCTTGATGACATAGGAAAGCTCCTGGGACTAGACTTCTCAATGCGCTATCTTACCCAAATGAATATAAAGAAAATGCTTGCCAGTACTAAAAAATGATAACAATAGGAGGAAAATACATACATATTTCCGTATCCCAGCCATAGGTACAACTATCTATGGCTTAATTATTTACGAGCAATTTTCGCATTTAAAACTTCGGAAGTCAGG
>X235_Pygmy_Slow_Loris__coassemble_53_pt1 | contig 17359 bp, 17 predicted proteins | sample X235_Pygmy_Slow_Loris__metabat2_low_PE_001 | metagenome-assembled genome bin X235_Pygmy_Slow_Loris
CCTCCGACCCTCAGTTCCGCAAACTGATGCTCTATCCAGCTGAGCTATGGTCTCAATAATAATTTGAGTCACTATTTACAATAAAAGAAATAATTAAATAGTCACTGGCCTAATGCCTGTCGATGATAATATCGTATTTGATTTAATGTGTAAAGTACTCTTTTTCTAAAAAAATAACTCCGAATTTCGGAGCTATCAGATCGGAGAGAGGGGGATTCGAACCCCCGGACCCGGGTTTGCCAGGTCAACTCCTTAGCAGGGAGCCCGATTCGGCCTCTCTCGCATCTCTCCAGGGTAATACTATTTTACGGAGAGAGAGGGATTCGAACCCCCGGAAACTTGCGCCTCAACGGTTTTCAAGACCGCCTCCTTCGACCGCTCGGACATCTCTCCATAGTCGATGATGTTTTGCAACACCAGTCAAGAAAGGAATCATAAGGAAATGGCTCCTTAGTGTCAAGACATCGCATTCCCTCAAAAATAACCTTACCGAAATAAAATTCAAACCTCAAAACTAAAACCTTACCGAAAGGGTAAAAAACAGCCTCCTAGGGAGGGAGACTAAAGAGTTATGACAAGGCCTTCACCATCACATTGATCAAGATTTAGGAGTTCTTCGACAGGGTATGTGGAGAAAGGCTTCTTATGCTTGACTTAAGAATAAACGAAAACACTAATCTTTATTAGCAACTTCTTCCTTCTTTTCTTCCTCTTCGCTATATTCTACTTATATGTTTTGGCCATTTGGAAAAAAGCAAAAAGTAAAGAGTGAGCTATTTTCATCTAATGAGAGGAAGAAAAAAACTCCTGTGATGGAGCCTTTAAAGGCAGGTCGCCTTGTTTCTCTTTCTTTAGATAAATTGGTTAAAATAATGAATAAGAGTGGTCCTCGTCCTGCTGGTTCTGATGCCTCAAGGGAAGCATGCCGTATGCTACTTGAGATGTTTAAACCATACTCTGATGATGCACTAATTACCTCTTTTCAAAGTTCTGAACGCTCTTACTATGGAACCTTTAAGTTAATAGCAATTTCAGTACTACCGATTCTATTGTTTATGTGGATAGGGCTACCTTTATTTTCACTTTTGATATTTCTCTTTGTTGCTTTTAGTTTTTATAAGGAGTTCTTTCTTTGTAAGAGTTCAAAACATTATCCATCTCCTCTTGTAGATATGTGCAATGTGCATGCCGTAATTGAGAGTGAAGAGGAGGCTACTTCTACCTTTATCTATACAGCGCATCATGACTCTGCTTCCATGTTTACTGTAGAAAAAGATGATAAAAAAGGGTTACTTCTATCTTTATATCTGCCACTTGCTTTATATCTTCTTTTAGGCCTCTTTTCAGTTGTCATGCTTCTATTTGACATCTTTACACTTAACTTCTTTCACTTTAATTTACCACCTCTATTTCCTGCAATTATATTAATTCTTCTTACCTTTTCTTCTGTTTGTTTTATTAAGTTATTTAAACTTGTTGGAAAGAAGTACTCTCCTGGTGCAGGTGATAACTTGATATCATCTTGCATGCTTACAGAGTTAGCACATTACTTCTGTTGGAAGAAAGAGAATGGAGAAGGGCTTAGAAATACTAGATTGATCTTTGCTTCTTTTGATGGAGAAGAGTGTGGGTTGAAGGGTTCTTCAGCTTGGTTTTCTGAACATAAAGATTTATGTACAAATGCCAAAGTCTTTAATCTTGATTGCCCCTACTATTTAGAGCATCTTACCTTTTTAACAAAAGATGTAAATGGATTTGTTCCCTTGTCAAAAACATTTGCCTCCTCCTGTGCCGAGGATGCAAGAAGCATGGGGTATAGAGCAGAAGTAGGAGAACTACCTATCTTCTCAGGTGCAACTGATGCAGCTTCAGCAGCGAGAACAGGCCTTGATTCTACTACTTTAATGGCCATTCCTATGTCAGGCTCTGCTTTTGCTCCCTACCATAGTGAGAAGGATGTTCCAGACGCACTTGATAAAGCAACACTAGAAGCGGTAATGGCTATCGCAATAAAAGTTGTTGAAAAGCATTATCAAAGTGAAGAGAAAAAGGAAGAGAGTGTTCCCGCACTCTCTGATGAGAGCAGAAAATTCTCTTTAGTTAGAAATTAAGGATAGAGCGTCCCATTGTTATTGAGTTAAAGCGTGAGTTAAAGTAGTCTCTCTTGTCTTTTGGTATCTTTCCTTTAATTTGGATACCTGAAGTAAACTCTTCTTTTAAATCAGAGGCTTCAACTTCAGTAAGTAGACGTTTAATTAGTTCGTAAAACTCATAGCTTATTTGCATAGAGAACTCAACTCTTTCAATTAGTTTTTCAGTATGAACAACTTTAAGAAGCTCTTTTACGCTATCGCCATAGGCTTTAACTAGGCCACCTGTTCCTAAAAGAGTTCCTCCAAAGTATCTAATAATGCAAACAAGGATGTTAGTTATATGAGAACCTTTTAAGACTTCAAGAGCCGGACGTCCGGCTGTGTTTTTTGGTTCTCTATCATCAGATGAAGAAAATAGAGTTCCTTCATTTCCAATGACTGCGGCATGTACTACATGAGTTGCTTCAGGGTTTTCTTCTCTTATTTTTTTAATCAGGGCTTTTATATCATCAAGAGAGGTACAGGGTATTGCGATGGCAATAAAACGACTCTTTTTAACTATTATTTCAGCTTCTGCACGTTCTAGTAGTACTTCCATTAACCTCTCCAAGTGTGACCATAGGGGGAAGATGTATTAACTTCTTTATTAATATTCTCTGAAAGAAGGGTTAATTTTTCTACATCTTCACTATCAATTTTAAGAGCTAAACTTTTTAAAAGGGTATCAAATTGATCCTTATCTCTAGCTCCTACTATGACAATATCTGCTTTACTATTTAAAGCAAATGCTAATGAGAGTACAACAGGCGCTACTGAATATTTAGCTGAAAGTGAGATAAGCATATCAAGAAGAGGAAGATAGGAGGGAGCTGAAAAGAAGGGAAGAAAAGCGCGACTATCCTTTAGATCTTCCCTTTTTCTATATCTTCCTGAAAGTAGTCCAAAGCAAAGCGGTGCATAGAAGGCACAGCGCATTCTCCCCTTTGCTACTAATAGTGTCTCTTCAGCTTCTCTTGTCCAAAGTAGAGAGTAGGGACGCTCGATAAGTTCGATCTCAAAATCTAATGAGATCTTTTTAATTAAAGAAAGGGAGAAGTTACTTACACCAATGTGTAAGATCTTCTCTTCTTCTTTTAACTTTTCTAAGGTTTTTAAAGCTATGTAAAGTTCTTTATCCTCTTCAGGTGGCCAATGGATAAGCAGGTCATCAATATAACTACTATTAAGACGGCGAAGAGAGGTTTCAACTTTTCTCTCTAAGGAGGGAAGAGGAAGCACCTTATCAATTATTTCAACATCGTCTCTATCTATATGTTGCTCTTTTAAAACCGAGGAGAGGATGGTCTCTGCATCAGAGTAACTATATGCACTATCAAAGGTAGTGATACCATTTTTTAAGGCTTCTCTAATAACACTTTTAAAGGCTGTTTTATCAGCATCTGGATAGAATGAAAAAGGACCTCCACTTTGTAGCGTACCAAGAGCTAGTTTCATTCTTCCTCATCAAGCCATTCAACGCTAGAGTCTACCATTCCTTTATCATCAAAGATAAAGTAGCCATTAAACTTCTTCCCCTCTAATGCTCCAGGAAGCCATAACTTATCATCTTCCCACATGTTTTCATAAGGGATAGCATTTTTATCAACCCAGAATGGACGAGTCTCATCGCTCTCTTTAAGAGTACCTTCTGCACCATAGGCGAAGAAGACATAACCTATCTCTCTAATTCCACCACGGAATTGAAAGTATAAAGTACCTCTAAACTCAGGATCCTTAATATCAAGACCGGTTTCCTCTTTTGTTTCTCTAATAGCCGCTTCACTACTTGTTTCAGCCTCTTCAATATGCCCTCCTGGAGCATTGAAGTATCCTGTACCCATCCCTCTTTTCTTTTCAATAAAGAGTAATTTTCCATCCTTTTCTGTATAGGTAATTACACAGCGATCTGTAGGTTCCCAGAGATCCCAATCGATATCTGAAACCTTTAAGGCTTGGCTAAACTTCTCTTGATCAACAGAAGAACCACTCTCTTTTATTCTTTTAAGTTCTTCTTCCTTACTTCTTCTCTCTTCAGCTTCTTCTGGGTGCCTTTTATCATGACAATCTTGGCAAAGACAGTCGTCATGACCAATGATGTAATCATACTTCAGTTTTTTATGACAATCTTTACATTTAAGTGTAAAAGGCCAGACTTTAGATCTAAAAATAATACCAAGAGCAATTACAGCTACGCCAATGATATAGATAATCCATTCAGGGGCCTTATTGGTATCTACAACTATTACTCCGATATAAAAGAGTAAAAAGAGAATCGCAATGTATATAGTTGCTTGTCTTTTTCTATTTGTATTTGGGATCTTGCGCTGTGACATATTTAAAAGCAGGACAAATACGATTACCCAAGTTGAGGCATTGTTAATAAATTGAATCATAAGAGAAGAGTATTCTCTCTCTTGTATCTTTTGCAAGAGTTAATTCTCTTGTTGTCACAGCTAAAGAAATGAAGTAGTCTCAAAGCAAGGAATTTACTATGAAGAATATTGCATCTTTTATTGACCACACACAACTTGCAGCTTCTGCTACTGAAGAGCAGATCAGAAAACTCTGTGCTGAAGCAATTGAATACCACTTTGCTTCTGTTTGCGTAAACACCTGTTATGTCCCACTCTGCGCAAAGCTTTTAAAGGGAAGTGGCGTTAATGTTTGTACTGTTGTAGGCTTTCCTCTTGGTGCAATGGCTACAGATCCTAAAGCCTATGAAGCCAAATGGGCAGTAGAGAACGGAGCTACTGAAGTTGATATGGTTATCAATGTAGGGGCTTTAAAAGATAAGAAATATGATTATGTCCTTAATGATATCAAAGAGGTAAAGAAGGCATGTAATGGTCGCCTTTTAAAGGTAATCTTAGAAAATTGCCTTCTTACTGATGATGAGAAGAGAAAAGCTTGCGCTCTTTGTAAAGAGGGTGGTGCTGATTACGTTAAGACCTCTACTGGCTTTTCAAAGGGTGGCGCTACAGCTGAAGATGTTGCACTGATGAGGGAGTGTGTAGGTGACGAGCTTGGAGTTAAAGCTGCCGGTGGCATTAGAGATGCAGAAACTGCTGAAAAGATGATAGCAGCAGGGGCTTCTCGTCTTGGGTGCTCCGCTGGTGTTGCAATTGTAGAGGGAGAGAGATCTCATGCCGAATATTGAGTTAGCCTCTTCAGGGGATGATTTCTTAAAGTCCCTAGGCTTTCCTACAATTGATGTTCATGACACTTTCACTCATTTTGACTTTACAAAACCTGGACGTCGTGTCCTATTAATAGGACCAATGGGTTCTGGTAAAACTGAGTTTGCGGCTCGTGTTTGGCGTGATGCAGCAGTTGCAATGAAGAAGGGTGAAGCAGTACGTCGTCTTACAAGCTCAGGTGATGTGGATAGACGTAAAGTCTTCTTTATTAGAAGTGAGATCGACGGAGCAAGATTTACAGAGTACCCATCTGATGCTTTAGCTTATCGCTCTGGCTATATTCGCTGTGGATCAAATATTGCTCGAATACGGGACTCCTTTGGACTTGAACAGGTAATTAAAGATAACCCTGAAGTTGGAACTTATATTATTGATGAAGCCTCCTTTTTTGATGAACGACTTGCATATGTTGTACGCAACTGTTCTCTTGAAAAGGGGTGTATGTTCATCTTTCCAACTCTAGTTTTAAACTTCAGAAGGGACCTCTTTAACAATACAGCACGCTTAATGCTTGATATTGCAACAGATGTTATCCCTCTTACAGCATACTGTGACCATCCAGATTGCATCGATTCTGCCTTCTATACCTATCGCTATTACCAAGTAAATGGAACAGAGTGCCCAGCACTCTTCTTTGATCCTCTTATTGTAGTAGGGGGAGATAAGGTAAAAGATAGTTCATTAGAGCCAAATTACGCTTCTCGTTGTGATCGTCATCACTATCTTCCAGGGAAAGAGTACACCTTCTTTACCTTAAAACCTCTTGGAGAGGCGGCTGGTCGTGGTGATAGCACAGCACTCTACAAAGAGATCGAAGCGTTACATAGCAATAAAGAGAAGTCAATTTTATATTCAAATTTAATGAAAAGTTATGGAGATAGTGTAGATGGAGAGAGGTATTTAAACTCTTTACTTCCCTCCTATATTGCAGAGAAGGCACTTTGCTATCTTTACTCTGAACAGAATCTAATACCAGAGCAATTACTTGTTAAGATGGTATTTGATCTTCAATTAGATATTCCTTATCTATCAAAGACACTCTCTGATAATAGACGTCCTGTTTCATTTGACCAGCCCTACCTCTTGTAGGGCCTTGGTCTGTATTATCCAAAAACTCAAAGTTTTCAGACATTGTAAAGCATAATTTCTGATTTAGAATTTACTTAGGGCGGAAAGAGTTTCGTTTAGCGTTGCTGGATTATGATTTTCAAGTAATACAGGAACATTAATCTCTCTCTTTTCGAGTTCTTTGAAAAAGTTATTCCAGTCAAAGATGCCAGTAAGAATAGGACGCTCTCCTATTTTATAACCTTGATCAGAAAGAACCATGTCTTTTGCATGGATAGCACAAATTCTATCGCCAAAAGCATCCAATGCTTTAGTATAGAATTTTCTTTGAGCTTCTTCAGAAGGTCTTCTTCTTGCTGATCCATCGTTTTCAGTTATTCCGCATTGTGGTATAAGGTTCACAGGATCATAGATAACCTTTAGATTTTCATCAGGAAACTTTTCAAGGATCCTAACCATCCTTTCCACAGAGCAAACTGTATGATGGTAAGCAACTGGTTCAATGGCACAGATTGCATCTGATTTGATCGCTTGAGTGAGCATCTCATCAATTGAAGAGAGTAGAGTAGAAAAAACATGTTCTTCATAAGTCTCTACATTGTATGAGATATCTTTAGTCCAAGAGCCTGTCTCTGTTCCTACAATAGGACAACCAAAGGCTTTGTTTAGCTGAAGACTCCTTTTAAAGCGTTCAATGTGATTCTTTCTTTCATCTTTATCTGGATGTACTGGGTTGATATAACAGCCAATTACAGCAGTGCTTACACCATAGACGGCTAGGTCATCTCTAATTGATGAGATGTACTCTTCATCCCACTCACTCCACTTCTTTGCAGATGGAATAACTTTTCCAAGAGCCAGCTGGATTTTAGCGTCTCTTTTCACTATTGAAGAGATCGCCTTACCAAGTTCGGTTGCTGAATTAAATGAGCCAAAGTCATGTGCTCTAAAACCAATGATATTTGTATTCATTGTTTTAGGGTAAGCAAGATAAAAAGCTTTGTAAAGAGTGCAAAAAGGGAGAAAAATATGGATACAAAGAATCTCACTCTTATTGGTGATGGTATAACTGATAATAGCGTAGTTTTTAATAAACTCTTTTCTGAGGGTGGAGTTATTACCATCGAAGAGGGTGTATATTTAACAGGTCCAATTGATGTAAAAAATAGCCTAACTTTAAATTTAAAGAAGGGTGCTGTAATTAGATTTATCCCAAAGGCAGAGCTTTATGAGCCAGTTTTTACTAGATGGGAGGGTGTTAAATGTTATTGTATGCACCCCTGCTTCTACATTCATGATACTGATAATGTAAAAATTACAGGTGAAGGTACTATCGATGGTAATGGTAAAGCTTGGTGGGAGATTACAAAGCAGAAGAAGGGTATTCAAAAGAAACCTATTACTCCTCTTGAGAAGAAGTTTGCCTCTTTAAATCCTGGTTATGAAGAGCAACCTGGAGGAGGTGGTGGAAGAGATTTTCAATTCCTTCGTCCCCCTTTAATGCAGATAAAGAGTGCTCGTCATGTAACAATTGAAGGCATTAATCTAATAAATAGTCCCTTCTGGACACTGCATCCACTCTTCTCTGAAGATCTTTTAATTAAGAGTGTTGTTATTAGAAACCCATATGAAGCTCCCAATACTGATGGTATTGATGTTGAGAGTTGCTCTGATGTTCGCATTTTAGATTGTGATGTCTTTGTTGGTGATGATGGCATCGCACTTAAGAGCGGTTCAGGACCTGATGGTATTAAAGATGCAAAACCAACAAAGAATGTACTTATTGCAGGATGTAAAGTTCATGCAGCCCATGGAGGAGCTGTAATAGGGTCAGAGACTGCTGCAGGTATTAATAATGTAGAGGTTCGTGACTGCTTCTTTGATGGTACTGATCGTGGTATTAGAATAAAAACAAGAAGAGGAAGAGGTGGAAAGATAACAAATCTGGCCTTTAGAAATATAACAATGAAGGATAACCTTTGCCCTATTGTTGTAAATATGTTCTATCGCTGTGGTTGCCAAGATAAGAGTATCTTCTCCTTAGAAAAACAACCTATAAATGCTGAAACACCACATATTTCTAATATTAAGATCTCAAATTGTAATGCAACTGGATGTAAAGCATCTGCGGCTTTTATCGTAGGTCTTCCCGAGTCTCCTATTAAGAACTTAACTATTGAAGATGTTAAATTAGAAGTTGATCCATCATCTACTGTACCTATAGATGAATCAGATATGTACATCGGTCTACCGGAAGCTAAAGGCAAAGGTATTCGCCTTCGTTATATTGAAGATTTACATCTCGAAGAGGTCAATGTTACTGGTGTTGATAACAGCATAGATATAGAAGAGGGCGTAAAGCTACTATAAAAAAATAAACCTCCCTGTGTTAAACAAGGAGGTTATTTAGTAACTTATATTACTTACTTAATGAAGTGGATAGCAAAACCACCGATCTCTTCGTTGAGGTAGAAGACCTTCATCTTGCCCTTTGCATCCTTCTTTACTGTCTCTTCATTGACTGTAAAGCCTTGGTTCTTTAAGAAGTATGCAGTTCTCTCAAGGTCATAGCACTTGAATGCAATGTGACCATTTGCGCCGAGGAACATTCTTGGCATAACTTCAATAGACTTATCCATAAATACAGATGAGTTACCTCTGTTAATTGACATACCAAGCTTTGCAAAGTTCTGTACAGCTTCTTCACACTCTTTCTCACCCTTAGTGTTGATACCAACATGAACAAGTTCAATACCCTGAAGTGTAAGAACAGCCTCTTTACAGAGTCTTGTGATCTCATCCCAGTTTTCGCTTTCAATAAGATCGCTCTTTACCATCCAGCTACCACCGATAGCAAGGACGTTAGCAGCTTTTGCGTAATCAGCAAGGTTTGCTGCGTTGATACCACCAGTTGTCATAAACTTAACCTGAGGGAAAGGACCTGCAAGGTTCTTAAGCATATTAACACCACCAGAAGCTTCAGCAGGGAAGAACTTGAGAACATCAAGTCCATAGCTAAGGCCACGTTCAATTTCAGATGGAGTACATACACCAGGTGTTACAGGAATATCATGCTTGATACACCACTCAACAGTGGCAGGACCAAATCCTGGGGATACAATAAACTTAGCGCCAGCATTTACTGCTTTTTCTGCAAGTTCAGGATTAATTACTGTACCTGCACCTACGAGCATCTCTGGTACTTCTTTTGTGATGTTCTTAATTGCCTGTTCTGCAGCTGCAGTACGGAATGTAATCTCAGCACAAGGGATACCACCCTTAATCATAGCTTTAGCAAGAGGCACAGCCTTTGCTGCATCGTCGATTTTAACGACGGGAACGATACCAATGTTGTGGAAAATTGTGAACAGTTCTTCTTTAGTCATAGCTGTTTTACTCTCCTTATCTTTTTCCTATAATCTTAATATATCATGGTTTTTTAAAAAATGGAACAATGTTTCAAAAATTTATTGACGGATGAAAATCTATATCTTACAATTACCATGCTTTAATAAAAGCGGAGGTTATTATAATGGCTAATAAATACGTTACTTTTGGTGAAATCATGCTCCGTCTCAAGAGCCCGGAGAGACAGCGCCTCTTCCAGAGCCCAGCACTTGAGGCTACATTCGGTGGTGGAGAAGCTAATGTTGCAGTATCTCTTTCAATCTTCGGTGAGAAGGCTGCATTCGTATCTGCAGTTCCTGATCAGGCAGTAGGTGAAGCATGTACAAGAGAGCTTATGAAATATGGTGTTGATACATCAGCTGTAAAGCGTGTTAAAGGTTCACGTCTTGGTATTTACTTCCTTGAAACAGGTGCTAACCAGCGCCCATCATTAGTTGTTTATGATAGAGCTGAATCAGCAATTGCAAATGCAAAGCCAGAAGATTTCGACTTCAAGTCAATTATGAAGGGAGCAACTTGGTTCCATACAACAGGTATCACTCCAGCTATTAGCCAGGGTGCAGCTGACTCTGCTCTTGCTGCTATGAAAGCTGCAAAAGCTGAAGGTGCAACAGTATCTATCGACCTTAACTACAGAAAGAAGCTTTGGAACTATGGAAAGAAGGCTCCAGAGGTAATGAGAGAACTTGTAAAATATGCTGATGTTGTAATTGCAAACGAAGAGGATATTCAGAAGTGTCTCGGAATTGAAGCTGATAGCGATGTAACAAGTGGTGAGCTTGATACTAAGGTTTACGAGAAGCTTGCTGCTGAAGTTAAGAAGCAGTTCCCAAATGTCTCTATTGTTGCTATTACACTTCGTGAAAGTAAGAGTGCTGACCATAATGGTTGGTCTGCAGCCCTTTCAGGAAAGAGTGGTTTCTACCTCTCAAGACACTATGAGATCACAGACATTGTTGATCGTGTTGGTGGTGGTGACTCCTTTGCTGCTGGCATTATCTACGGCCTTTCTCACTATGAAGATGAGCAGTATGCTATCAACTTTGCAGTTGCAGCTTCCTGCTTAAAGCACTCTATTGACGGTGACTTTAACCTTTCAAGACTTAGTGAAGTTGAAGCTCTCTGCAAGGGTGATGGAAGCGGAAGAGTTCAAAGATAATTTAATTATCTAAAGTTAATAAGGTGGTACAGGTCTTCCTGTACCCCTTTTTGTATAAGGGGTAGTTATGAACAAATTATTTCTTCTAGGAGACTCAACCTGTGCCAAAAAAGAGACGTTAGTCCGACCTGAAACCGGATGGGGTGAGTGTTTCTCTCCCTATCTAAAAGAGGGATGGAGTCTTGTAAATTTAGCAAAGAATGGGCGCTCAACTGAGATGATACTTCGTGAAGGCATCTTCCTTGATTGCTACTATGCGCTTTCACCTGGCGACTATGTAATGATACAATTTGGCCACAATGAATCTAAAAAAGAGGAGTATAGGCATACAGAACCTTGGACAACATTTAAAGAGAACTTAAGATATATAAGCTACTATCTGCAAAAGAGGGGGGCTAAGGTAATCTTCATCTCCCCAATAGCTAGAAGAAACTTTATAAGTGGTCATATGGTTGATACTCACTTATCTTACCCACTTGCGATGGAAGAGCTTGCAAAAGAGTTAAATATTCCTTTTATTGAGATGAGTCAGAGGACGCTTATCTTCTTAGATAAAGTAGGAGAGAAAGAGAGTTTAAAATACTTTATGAACTTCCCCCCTAACACATATCCTAATTATCCAGCAGGGGACAGTGACAATACACACCTACGCGTAGAAGGGGCTGATTTAATTGCTTCTATGATAGCAAGTGAATGTATAAAATCAAAATTTCCATTTATGAAAGATGTAAACAATTGACATAGAATAAGAGTAGTTATAAAAAGTTAGTTATGTCTAATATATTAATTAAAACCGTAGATCTTACAAAAGTTTATAAAACAGGAAGTGAAGAGGTTGTTGCTCTTAATCATGTGAATCTTGAGTTCAAAAGAGGCGAAGTTGTGGCCCTGTCAGGTGCATCGGGTTCTGGTAAAACAACTCTTTTAAATTTAATTGGAAGTCTAGACTCTATTACAAGTGGAGATATTCTATTTGACGGTGCTTCTATCTCTAGCATGAATGAAAAAGAGAAGACCGCATTTAGACGTCTAAACTTAGGCTTTATCTTCCAAAGCTATAATCTAATCCCTGTATTAACCGCGTATGAAAATGTTGAAATGGCATTTAAGGCCCTCTCTAAAGGTGAAATAGAGAAGTTAAATCTTCCTATGACAGTCCATGAAGCTTGCTTAGAGGTACTTAAAGATGTAGGCCTTACAGGTTATGAAAATAGGCGTCCTGGTGAGTTATCTGGTGGACAGCAACAGCGTGTCTCTATTGCACGTGCCTTGGTTAGACGACCTTCGCTGATACTTGCAGATGAACCAACAGCTAACCTTGATAGTAATAACAGCCTTATGATCTTAAAGCTACTATCAGCACTTAATGAAAAATATGGTATGACAGTTATCTACTCATCCCATGACCAGGTAGTTTTAGACAATGTCCATCGTGTTGTTATCTTAAAGGATGGCGCTGTCGTGGAGGATAGACAATGCTAATAACACTTGCTCTTAGAAATCTTTCAAGGTACAGAGTAAGAAGTGTTATTACGATTATTGCCATCATGATCTCAGTATTAGTTTCTGTAGTTGTTGATGGATTTATAAGAGGTATCACTAATCTCTCTGACTATAACTTAGTTAATTATGAAAGTAGTGAAGCTGTCATCTATGCTGATGGTTATTTTGAAGATATAGAAGAGCTTCCATCTGATAAACTTATCTCCTCAGCTGATAAAGATCTAATAGAGGAGAGGTTGAAAAAAGCAGGATTAAACTATGCGCCTCGTTATAAAAGTTCAGCTGAATTAGTCTCCTACAATGAAGATGGTGTTGAGTTAACTCTTAACTCTGTTTTAGTTGCTATAGATGTTGAAAAAGATAAGAGTGTTTATAATTTACCTCCATCCATTGAAAAGGGTACCTGGCTTAGCGATGGGGATGATGGAATTGTTGTAGGAGACGCTATTGCAAATAAATTAGATCTTGATATCGGCTCTTACCTTACCATTACCTGTAATGGACGAGATGGTTATCAAGAGACTTTAGATGTAAAGGTAGTTGGTATCTTTGTCTCTGAAAACACAGCATTAAACGCATCAACTGTCTTTATGTCTCTCTCTTTCTTAGATGATTATTTATCACTTGATGGAGGAGTCTCTGAAATAAGCATTAGTGATGGTAAACTCTCTATTAACAACAATCTCTATAAAGATGTAACTAAGGCAGTTGGCACTATTGAGGGCATAGAGATTCTTGGATGGAGAGAGGTTAATAAGGATTATCTTTCAATCTCTGCTGGTGACAAAACAGGTTCCTATTTACTTTTATTCTTCTTATTTATCTTAGCTGCTGCTGGTATTACAAATACAATGATGATGGCTGTAATAGAGAGAAGGAAAGAGTGTGCAATGATGCTTGCTATGGGATTTTCAAAGCATGAGATCAACAGACTCTTCTCGCTAGAAGGCTGCGTTGCCGGGGTCATTGGTGCTATAATTGGAGCTATCGTTGCTGCAATCGTAAACTACCCATTAGCTAAATATGGTATCGATATGAGCTCCTTAATACCTGCTGATGTAGATTTAGGCTATCGTGTATCACTTATATTCCATTCAGGATGGTACTTACACTCCTTTGTTGTAATACCACTTCTTGCCATCCTCTTATCTACACTCTCTGCTTATATCCCAATAAGACGTAGCTTGAGAGAGAGCGTCGCAGAGATGCTAAGGAGGGGCTAAGATGTTGAAAATAGCTTTTAGAAATTGCCTTAGAAATAGAAAACGAACACTTCTTACAGCAATGGCAGTCTTTATATCTATTTGGGTTATTGTTGTCATCGTTGCACTTTGTGACTCTATGATCACAGATACACTTGTAAATACAAGAGAGTATAGTTCAGGTGAAATTAGAGTGCGTGAAAAGCTTTATACTGAGTATGAAGAGATGATGCCTCTTCAATATTTTATTCCTGATGTAGATAAAAAGATTGAGAAGATTAAAGCTATAAAGAGTGTAACTAATGCCTACGCCCATAGTTCAATTTACCTCTCTCTTTATCATAATGGCACCCTTAAAACAGTAAAAAGTGTAGGTGTTGATATCACATCCTCTCCATTTATAAAAGGAAAAGATGTAAAGATCACAGCGGGAAGTATGATAGAAAAGGGTGAAAAAGCAGTATTAGTTACCTCTAAGCTACTTTCAGCTTACTCACTAGAAGTAGGTGACAATATAACATTGGTTTCAAAAACAGCGACTGGCGGAACAAATGGAGCAACCTTTAAGATAAAAGGTGAGGTAAGTTACAACAGCTCTGATCTAGGTGGTGAACTTATTGTTATGCCAATTGAAGAGCTTTCAAAGCTCTCTAGAATGGAAGGCGGTGCGCTTGAGATATTAATACGTACAGATGAAGAGAATCTTTTAAAAACCCAAGAGGAGGTGGTCAAAGTTCTTAGCGATGACTCTCTTGAGGTTGAGACCTGGCACTCTACTGCTATTTTTTATGCAATGCTTCCACTTTACGATGTTATGTATCTAGTTATTGAGATCTTATTCTTCTTTGTAGCTTCCACGTTAATCTTTAATACATTGATGATGTCTGTAATGGAACGTGGTAGAGAGATTAGTACTATGGTCGCCTTAGGCTTTGAAAGAAAAAAGGTTCGATTCCTATTTATTTTGGAAGGCTTTATGATCTCACTCTTAGGTGCAATTGTAGGATTTATCTTAAGTATGCTTACTATGTGGATCGTTTCAATAACAGGTATTAATATTGATATGCTTGGTGGTGCTGGTGTTTCAGGTTGGGGTTTTTCTAAAGTCTTATACTTTGAAGTAAATACTCCACTTGCTATAGGAATATCACTTGTTGCGCTAATTATTTCAACATTTGCATCCTTCTTAGCTACTGGAAGAATTAAGAAGATTGAAGTTGCAGATGCTCTTAGAGAGGAGGCTTAAATGAATAAAAAACTATTTACTCTGGTCGCTATATTACTCTTATCTTTCTCATCCCTTTATGCAATCGATGCTAAGTACATCGTTGATAAGATGGAAGAGGTAATGGATTTTGATGATGCTACCTTCTCAGCTAAGATGGTAAATAAAGATCGCTTAGGAGAGACAACTCTTACCTTTGATACCTATCAAAAGGGGGATGGCGATACCCTACTTACTGTTACTCAAGGTGCAGATAAGGGGCAAAAGATCTTAAGATTAAGTGATGATATATACATCTATTATCCCGATGCTGAAGAGGTTATTAGACTCTCAGGTTCTGCTTTAAAGAACTCCTTTCTAGGTTCTGACTTCTCATATGAGGATTTAACTGGTGATGATGATTACTCTGCTCGTTATGATTACACTCTAGTTGGAAGTGAAGAGTATGAAGGAGTTAGTTGTTATAAGATCTCATTTACAGCTAAAAAGCTATCTGAAACCTACCAGCAAGAGGAGATGCTTATAGATAGTGAACGTTTTGTTCCTCTGAAGGTATCTCTAATGTCAAAGAGCGGACGCCTACTTAAAGAGATCTACTACTCTGATTACATAGAGGATGGTGCTTTAATGCCAGGTCGTGTTGAAGTTGTAAATGCCGTTAAGAAGGGTAACTCTTCAGTTATGACAATTACAGATTGTTCTTTTAATACCGGATTAGATGATTCGCTTTTTGATAGGGATGAACTTGCATGGTAAAACGAAGCGCTTTAATAGTTATTCTCTCCTTTTTAACACTCTCACTGTTTGCAGCTGATAAAGTATCCTTCTCTGGTGGTGGTACCTTTGGTGGCTCTTATGATTACAACTGGAAAGATGAAAAAGGAACGCAAGTATACTTAGCTAATCCATATTTAGGAGTTAGTTATTCAAGCAGTGCCCTTAAAGCGGAGTTTAAAGCTTCATATAAGGTAGATAATTATTATCCCAATTCTTTTTCATTAGATAAAGCATACTTTCGCTTCCGTGTTCCTTCCTTTAATTCAAAGAAGATTACCTTTACAGTTGGTAAAGCTCCCATCTCTTGGGGTATGGGTTACTACTATAGAGTAGGTGACGTTCTTTTAGATGATGAAAATACCTATCAGGTAGCTGGAAGTGCTGTTGATAGAACAATCTATCTAGCCTCTGCTACTATTCCACTTGGGCTTGGTTTTTCCCTTGAAGGTGCTTTTGGTTTTCCTTTTGAAAACAATAATACAAAAAAGGTTGGAGCTCTCTTAACAAAGAACTTTGACAATGACTATTTAAAGCAGTTAAAGGTTGCCTATGCCTTTAAATCTGGTAAAAAGCATAAAGCTTCTATAGTTGCTGATTTCGCTCTTGGAGCTGATATCTCATTAGGATTAGAGTCCCAGTTTAGGAGTGTAAAAGACTATAGAGTTGTCTTTAATTTGATGAAGCAATTCTCAATTGAAAGTGAACTCTCATCACACCTATTAACTCTATATGTCTCTGCTGAAACCTCATTTGAAGATAAGTCATACAATGCATTAGCCTCCCTCTCTTATGATCTAACAGAGCGATGGACGCTTTCAGCTTCAAGTAATGTTAGTTTTGATAATAGTGGTTATAAAGAGTCCACTTTTCCTTTTTCCTTCTCTTTCTTAATTCAAGATGGGGTAAAGGCTGAAGGTGGATTAGCCTTAACTCATAAGGATGATGCCATCAATACTAGTGTATCGTTAGCTCTTGATATTGGTTTCTAGCCATATTAATATTCTTGCAGTCTGGAATCGTAACTCAGCGGGAGAGTGCTACCTTCACACGGTAGAAGTCGCCAGTTCAATCCTGGCCGGTTCCATTTAAAAGCTATGAATGATAAGAATTTAGAGAAAAAAGTAATAGATGAATTTGAAAAAGAGATCGAAGAGCGTGGTTATGCTTCTCCTGTTAGTATCCTTATAGCACTTGGATATCTTTCAGAAAGTGACTTTAATGAGTGGCAGGAAGGCCGTATCTCATACCTTGAGAAGGTGTTAAAAATAGGACCATCTAAAGTTTTAGATCTAATGAGCGTAATGAGTGCTTATGCTAAGAAGAATGGGTATAAGAAGAGCGTAGAAGAGTATCTTCAGCATGGCAAAAAGGGTGTACCTCTTCGTTTTTCACGAACCGGTAACGATGTTATTGAAGAGCGTTTTAGCACTCACTACGTTGATAAAAACTTTTAATTAATACTTATTCATGTTTGTAAAGAGAGCAGAGAGAGAAAGGTTATCAATTGCAACTGAACCAACCTTTAATTGAGAGTTCTATTTACACAAAGTGCTTGATAGCCTCACCTGCACCCCCTTTATATAGGATGCAGAGAGTATTTCCTTTACACGTTTCTTTATCTTCTTTGTTATGAGCTTTCCAGCTCAGGTAAGAGCTCTTTGGCACTTTGAAGAATGCTGTCAGCTCAT
>X235_Pygmy_Slow_Loris__coassemble_56_pt1 | contig 16518 bp, 18 predicted proteins | sample X235_Pygmy_Slow_Loris__metabat2_low_PE_001 | metagenome-assembled genome bin X235_Pygmy_Slow_Loris
CTGATAATGTATCTTCAACTTAATATTATTATTTCTACTTTTTTTATGAATGATATTTGAAATGTTTTTAAACCTTATTTTTTATAGTGTTTTTTTTGTTAATATAATTGTTTTACATAATTATTTTGATATGTTTCACGTGAAACCTTTCTGTTTTATATTTTTTTATTATCGAGAAAGTTTGTATATCTGAGTATTTTGATTTGCTTTTGATTGTAATTAGAATTTATATGTAATGTTTTTTGCTTTATGAGTATTTATGTTTAAGAGGGAATTGTTACAGTTGAATGTGTTTTGATATATCATAATAATATGTGTTTTGTTGTTTAGTATTGAAAGAAGTGTTTTTAGTTGGTTTTTATAATATTTGAAATATTTGTTTGTAACGTTTAAGTATTTCCTCTTTTGTTTAGTTTTTTTTACATTTATAAAGAGTATTTCTTAGTTAGTACTCATAACTAAATAATGTTTCACGTGAAACTATGATTTTTATTTTTTTTGTTTATTTAAGTGGTAAATAAAAAACCTGTACATCACTGCACAGGTTTTAGAGATAAAATAATTATTTATTAGAATTCAACTGAATTTTCTACAATAATTTCAGGATCAACAACATGCTTAAGGTACTTTTCAACGCCGTTCTTTAATGTCATTTGGGACATTGGGCAGCCTGCGCATGCGCCAACTAGCTTAACACTTACTTGATTTCCATTAAGGGAAACAAATTCGATATCTCCACCATCGTTTTGTAATGCTGGGCGAATTTCGTTAATAGCTGCTTTGATTTTATCTTCCAATGATGTATCTGCCATTTCGCTCCTCCTGCTATAAAAATACAATACTGTAGTTATGGGGTCAAGGTTAGTTTTTATCGACAAGAACGCTTTTAATGTTTATATTGAATTGTATGAAAGCTCATAGGATAATTTTTCTGAATCAAAAAGGTGGAGTAGGCAAGACTACTACCTGTGTTAACCTTGGTTCTTCGCTTGCGGCACTTGGTTACAAGGTGCTTCTTATTGATTTTGATGCTCAAGGAAATCTTACAGGAGCCGTTTCTGGCGATAGTAGAAAAGCTACAAGTTATGATGTTATAGCTGGAAATGTTTCTGCTGAAGATGCTGTTCAAGCTACTCCTTTTCAGAATTTATATCTTATTCCTGGTTCGATCGATTTAGCTGGGTTAAATGTTGAACTTGTTAATGAAGATGAAAGAGAGTTTTTCCTTCAAAAGAAGATCTCTTCACTTGATACTCTTTTTGATTACATCCTTTTAGATTGTCCTCCTTCTTTAGGCCTAATTACAATGAATGCACTCTCTTGGGCTGAGTATGTAATTATCCCAATGCAGTGTGAGTACTTTGCTATGGAAGGGTTAAATCTCTTAATGAGGACAGTTACTAATGTTCGTAAGGCGCTTAATCCTGATCTAAAAATACTTGGAATTTTGTTTACTATGTATTCAAAGAGAGCTAGGTTAAATAGCGATGTAATTGAAGATACAAGTAGCTTTTTCCCTGATCTTGTATTTAAGACGATAATACCTAGAACTATACGTCTTGCAGAAGCTCCCTCTCACGGTCTTCCAATTAATGTTTATGATGTTTCAAATGCAGGAGCTAAAGCTTATGCAGAGCTAGCAAGGGAGGTAATTAAACGTGTCGGCAATGAAGGTTAATAAAAAGTCACATGGATTAGGAAAAGGGATGAGTTCCCTTCTTAGTAATTTTGATTACGATATCTCTAATGATAATCAAGTTACTCCTGTAATTGAGAAGATCATAGCACCGGTTATAGATAAAGATAAAAAGGATGCAGGTGAAAAAGTTCTTGAAGTTTCAATAGATGATATTGTTCCTCAGATAAACCAGCCTAGAAAGTCCTTTGATGAAGACTCCCTTAAAGAGCTTGCTGATTCTATTAAGAACCAAGGTATTTTACAGCCTCTGCTTGTTGAAGAGTATGCTCCTGGTAAGTATTCAATAATTGCTGGAGAGAGAAGATATCGTGCAGCTAAGATAGCAGGTCTTGAAAAGGTCCCAGTACTTGTACGTTCCCTTTCTGAACTACAAAGAATCGAAGTTGCACTCATTGAAAACATCCAAAGAGAAGATCTTAATGCAATTGATGAAGCTTCAGCTTATTACTACTTAATTCAGAAGTCTGGCTTAACGCAGGATGAAGTTGCTAACAAAGTTGGCAAAAAGAGATCTACAATTACAAATAGCCTTCGTCTTTTACAACTTCCCGATTCCATGAAAGATGATATTGTAAGTGGCGTTTTAACTCCAGGTCATGCTAGAGCAATTCTTTCATTGACTAATCCTTCAGATAGAGTAATTTTAAGAAATAAGATAGTTGAAAAAGAGCTCTCAGTTCGTGCAGCAGAGAAAGAAGCTGAAGCATTGAATATGGGCAAGAAGTTAATTATCAAAAAGAAAGAAGGTGAAAAGAATCAATATGTACAGGAAGTAGAGGATAAGTTCCTTAATGCCTTTGGTACAAAAGTAGCTGTAAAAGGTAATTTAAAGCGAGGAAAGCTTGTAATACCTTATGATAGCAGGGCAGAACTTGAGAGAATTTATCAACTTCTTGACCATAATGGTAACCTTTTTGAAGAATAAAAATATATAATATAAGGAATAATTAAATGAGTGAAAGAAATTTAAAAGATGGACTTTATGCCATTTTTCACACAGAGAAAGGTGATATCGTCTGTGAACTAGAGTATAAGAAAGCTCCTATGACAGTAATGAACTTCGTAGGTCTTGCTGAAGGTGTTTTAAATATTAATGATCCTGATGAACCATTCTATGATGGACTTAATTTCCATAGGGTAATTCCTGATTTTATGATCCAAGGTGGTTGTCCTAAAGGTGATGGAACTGGCGGTCCTGGATATCGTTTCCCTGATGAGTTTGACCCCTCTTTAAAGCATGATGGTCCTGGTGTTCTATCCATGGCTAATGCGGGTCCTGGTACAAATGGAAGCCAATTCTTTATTACACATGTTGCAACCCCTTGGCTTAATGGTAAGCATGCTGTCTTTGGTCATGTTGTTGAAGGCCAAGATGTAGTAAATAAGATTAAGCAGGGTGATAAGATTGAGAGTGTTGAGATCGTACGTGTAGGCGATGATGCAAAGAAGTTTGTAGTCACAAAAGAAGCCTTCTCTGATCTTGTAGAAAAGGTTGAAAGCAAAGCAAGAGAAGCTGAGGAAGAAGAGAGAAAGAAGATCGCAAAGGAGATCGCAAACAGATATCCTAATGCTGTAACAACACCTTCTGGATTAAAGTATGTCATTACAAAAGAAGGCAGTGGAAGTGCATCCCCAAAGTATGGTCAGAATGTAACTGTTCATTATCAGGGGACACTGTTAAATGGTAAGATATTTGACTCCTCTATTCTTCGTGGTGCTCCTGCAACTTTTAAAATTGGACAGGTTATCGAAGGTTGGAATGAGGCGCTTGTAACAATGAAGAAGGGAGAGAAGAGGACTCTTATTATCCCACCAGAACTTGGTTATGGTATCCATGGCTACCCTGGTATTATTCCTCCCAATGCTACTCTTATCTTTGATGTTGAATTATTGGATTTCTAATCTATGAAGAAGGAAACTGCAGTAAAGTACGTATGCACAGAGTGTGGACGTGAAGAGTCTAAGTGGTTAGGTCGTTGTCCCTCTTGTGGTTCTTGGAACTCATTTGTTGAAGAGAAGGTTACACCTCAAACCACTAATAAAACACAAGCTGCAGTTCCTATTATTGATAAGGCACTGAAGACTCTCTCTGATGTTACAGTTGACAGTGCCTGCCGTTTTGATAGCGGTATCTCTGAGTTAGATAGAGTCCTTGGTGGTGGAATAATGCGCCCCTCTTCTGTATTAGTTGGAGGAGAGCCCGGGATAGGAAAGTCCACTATCATGCTTCAGATGCTTTCCTCTTCTGCTAGTGAAGGAAAAGTATTATATGTCTCAGGAGAAGAGTCTCCATCTCAGGTAAAACTTAGAGCTGAAAGGTTAAAACTTAACTTAAAGAACATAAACATCTTTTGTGATACTCGTTTAGAGGCGCTTACAGAGGCCATAGACGAGCTTTCACCCGCAGTTGTAGTAGTTGATTCACTCCAAACCCTATCAAGCGTTACAGTGCCCTCTGTCGCTGGCTCTCCTAATCAAATGAGAGCTTGTTGTTATGCGCTCTCTCTTTTAGCAAAAACTAAGAATATTGCGATGTTCTTTATTGGACATGTTACAAAAGAAGGTATGCTAGCTGGCCCTAAGATCGTAGAACATCTTGTTGATACTGTTCTTTATTTTGAAGGATCTGAAACTGATGTACGCTTTCTGCGTGCGGCTAAGAATCGTTTTGGATCTGTGGATGAGATCGGTATCTTTCGTATGTTTGCAGATGGTCTTAAAGCGGTAAAAGATCCAACAGAGTTCTTTATCTCTAACAGAGAAAAAGGTGTGCTTCCTTCAGGCATTGCTTATACTGCAATTGTTGAAGGTTCTCGTACCTTTTTAGTTGAAATTCAAGCTTTAACAGTACCTGCTAAGAGTGGTGTTTCACGGGTTTACTCCGATAGAATAGATGCGGCACGGGTTAATCGTGTTGCGGCAATCTTAGAGCGACATGCCTCTCTCCGTTTAAATGACCAAGATATCTATATCAATGTAGCAGGTGGTTTAAAGATTAATGAGGTCTCAATAGAGCTTGCATTGGCACTTGCGCTCTACTCTGCAAGAAGCGATAAACCTCTAAGTAGTAATCTTGTGTCCTTTGGGGAACTTTCGCTTGCTGGAGAGGTTCGTCCTGTTGCTTTTTTAGATAAAAGAATTAAAGCGGCTTCTGATATGGGCTTTAGTGAGTATCTTGTTCCTTATAGTCAACAGAAGGGTTCTGTAGCTAGAAACATAAAACAAGCAATTATGATAAGCCAAGCGGTAAGTAAGTCAATATAACTAAATAAAAGTATTATGTAATAAAGAATTACCCAAAAGATAGATTCTTTAACTAGTAATAGTTAGTCTTTATTACTATCTATTAATTCTAGTAATATATAAGCTAGCTTTTGACTGTCTTTGATGTAGCTACCATGGTCTTCTCCTTTTAAAATAAGGAGTCGTGAGTCCTTTATACTATTTGCGATCATACGAGTTTCCTTCTCTCTTATAAGGTCATTTTTCCCAGCGATAACAATTACAGGAACCTCTATTTTTGCTAGATCTTCCTCTTTTATATCTGGCTCTGTTAACATAAGTTTTAGTAGAGGGTTATGTTTAAGTTTGTATGAAATGCGCATAAAAGCTAAAGCGCTTCTTTTTATACCTTCAGGATGAGTATTAGCTCCACAGCTTATAACCATCCCTACAAGAGAAGGGTAGGTAAAAGCTACTGTTAATGCTGTGATAGCACCATCAGAGAAGCCGCAGAGGATAGGACGATCTAGTTTTAATTTCTTTATAAAAGTTGCAACATCTTCAGCCATATATTTGTAGTGGTATTCACTTACTTTGTCGCTTTGTCCATGACCTCTAGTATCAAGTGCATAGACTGTGAATTGTTTCTCTAAAATTAAGATGGAATTTTCAAAAATGGTATGGTCTTCACCATTACCATGGAGAAGTATAATGGGTTCACCTTTACCTCTCTTCTCATAATATATAACTAATCCATTAATATTAATTGTCATCTTTTTTCCTGAAGTTGAGTATAATGTAGATGAAGATAAAAAGCAGAGCTAATAGCATCATGATAACTCTAAATGAGGAGGGAAGCGTTACCTCTGATTTCTCAAGAAAGAGCATAGTTAAACATATGGAAACAGTTAAAACTGGTAGAATTAGTAGTTTAGTTTTGTTTTTCTCATCCATCTTTTTCTCCTGAAAAAGCTTTATTTATGCTTTTGCTAGTTGTATTCTTATCCTCATGGAAAAACGTGAAGCTTTCAAGATGTATTTAAAAAAAGGGTTCGAAGAGGAGTATGAGAGAAGACATAATCTACTTTGGCCTGAAGTAAAAGCTCTACTAAAAGAGAGCGGTGTTTATGATTACTCAATCTATTTAGATAAAGAGAGCGGTACTCTATTTGCATTTCAAAAGGTAAAAGGAGACTCAGGTTCTCAGGATCTAGGAGGAGAAGAGGTTATAAAGAAGTGGTGGGCTTATATGGCGGACATTATGGAAACTAATGAAGATAACTCGCCTGTATCCATTCCTTTAAAAGAGGTCTTTCATTTAGATTGAAGAGTTTTTCTCATCTTATCTGGTGGTGATTTAAAGTACTCTTTAAATAGACGAGAAAAGTGTTCAGGAGTAAAGCCAAGCGTAAAAGCAATCTCTTTAGCGCTTTGCTCTGTTGAACGTAATAACTCTAACGCCTCCTCCATCTTCTTGTTCTTTAATATTTCATTAAAGCTCATCCCTGTCTCTGCTTTGATAATAGTAGAGGTGTATTGAGGGGTAAGGTTTAAGTACGAAGATAGAGAGGTAAGTGTTACATCTTTTAAATTAGAGGAAATAAAGTCTAAGATCGAATAGATATTCTTTTTATCTTTTCTTCTTCTCTTTCCACTCTCTGTATAGCCAATTCTATATAGAGTGATAAGGAGGGTATTTAGGAGAGTATCCTGCATCTCTTTTTTATACGATGACTCACTTATCTCTTCTTCAAATAGTGTTTGGATTAAAGACTCAGCAGAGGAGGATACCTCTCTATAGATGTGATAACTCTCTTCAAATAGGGTGCCATTAATTTTGTAAATAATATCTGAAAAAATCTCTTTCTTTATGATCATATTGATGATGATCGAATGCTCATCAAAGACAGAAATTGTATGATAAAAGCCTGTATTAAGGATTAAAAGATCCCCTTGATTAAGAGTACAGCTTTTACCTTCAATGTTCTCTTCAGCTTTTCCTCTTGCAACATAAGTTATCTCAATAAATTCATGACTATGTAGATAAGGCGGCATAAAGCAGGGGTGCTTACAGAGGTGTACATTGCTCTTTCCCTCTTTGAGATAAGGGGATGTTGTTAGCGTAACCTTTTCTTTTGCTCTAGCAGCACTTTCAATAGTAAGTGGAAGATGCAGAAAAGGAAGGCTATCTCTCTTTTCAAGATATAGCTGTTTATACTCTTTCTCTTCATCACTTAAATTCGTGAAATAATCAATAAAAGAGGGTAAGTTTTCCTTATTACTCATAATTTTCTTAAATTATATCAATTGTTCTTTGTAATTATCAATTGCGAGTTTTTAATTTTAACATTGATACTGTATCTATGAGATACCTAGCTGTAGATATTGGTGCGTCAAGTGGAAAAATAATAGCTGGAGAACTTAAAGATGGCACTCTTAAAAGTGAAGTTGTTCATCGTTTTCCAAATGAGATAAAAGAGAAGAATGGATACTTAGTTTGGGATCTTTCTGCTCTTTCATCAGCTATCATAGAGGGATTAACTTTAGCTAAAAAGGCGGACTATATCTCTATTGATACTTGGGGTGTTGATTTCGTCCTACTTGATAAAGCTGATAAGATTATAGGTGATGCAGTAAGTTATAGAGATAGTAGAACTTCTCGATTATCTACTTATCCCTCTCATGAAGAGCTCTATAAACGTACCGGCATCCAATTTCAACGTTTTAATACTATCTATCAACTTCTTTATTTAAAGGAAAACCATCCAGAAGATCTTGAAAAAGCTTCTTCTCTACTCTTTATCCCTGATTACTTAAACTTCCTTCTTACAGGAGTAAAGGCGCAAGAGTATACATTTGCAACAACTTCAAATCTGGTTAATGCAGAGAGTGGAACTTGGGATTATGAACTTATTAAAGAACTAGGACTTCCCCTTCATCTCTTTACTCCACTAAGAAAGAGTGGTGAAGTTCTTGCTCCTCTATTGCCATCAATAAGCGAAAAAATAGGTTACAGTGCAACTGTTCTATTAGCGCCTTCACATGATACTGCTTCTGCAGTTGTAGGTGCTCCTCTATCGGAGAAAAGTCTCTTTTTATCATCTGGTACCTGGTCTTTGCTTGGAGCTGTTGTTAATAAACCTTTAACAACAAAAGAAGCCTTAGAAGCTAATTTTACAAATGAAGGAGCTGCTGATGGCTCTAGCATAAGATTTTTAAGAAATATTATGGGAACTTGGATGCTTCAATGTTTAAAAAGGGAGAGCGGACTCTCTTTTGATGAACTTGAAGAGATGGCTAAAAAGAGTTCATTCCCTGCTTTAGTTGATCCCGCAAGTAGTGAATTCCTCTCTCCTATTTCAATGAAAGAAGCAATTGATAAAGCTCTAGAAAGGGATGGTCATAAAAGGTGTAAGGATGATGGTGAGTATGCTGCAGTTATTTATAACTCACTTGCTACCGCTTATCGTGATGCCGTTTCTCTTATCAGTAAACTTACAGGAAAAACATATAACCATATAGCAATAGTAGGAGGTGGCTGTAAAGATGATTACCTTTGCTCCTTAACAGCCTCTTACACTCATATGGTTGTTACAGCAGGACCTTCAGAGGGGACAGCTGTTGGTAATTTGTTATCTCAAATGCTCTCAACGGGAGAGCTTTCAATAGATGAAAAGAATGATACTATCAAGCGCTCATTTAAGCTTGTTATGTATCAAAGGAGCTAATTATGAGTGTTTATAAGAGTGCAAAAGAACATTATGCACACTACGGTGTTGATTGTGATGAAGCTTTAAAAATACTTTCATCAATACCTATATCTGTACATTGCTGGCAAGGGGATGATGTCTCTGGTTTTGATAGCAAAGAATCACTCTCTGGAGGTATTCAAGCAACAGGAAACTACATTGGTAAAGCTAGAACACCAGAAGAACTTAAGTGTGATATAGATAAAGCTTTCTCTTTGATCCCAGGTAAGAAGAAGTTAAATCTGCACGCCTCATATGCGGTCTTCAAAGACGGGGAATATGTTGATCGTGATAAGATCGAACCTAAACACTTTGAGTTTTGGGTCTCTTATGCAAAAGAGAAGAAGATTGGGCTTGATTTCAATCCAACCCTCTTTTCACATAAAATGGTTAAAGATAATTTGACACTTTCTTCTCCAGATAAAAGTGTGCGTGATTTCTGGATTGAACACTGTAAGCGCTGTATTAGGATCTCAGAGTACTTTGCTAAGGAGACGGGAGAGCCTTGCGTAATGAACATCTGGATACCTGATGGGTATAAAGATATTCCTGCAGATAGACTTGGTCCTAGAAGACGCTTTAAGGAGTCCTTAGATGAGATTCTTTCAATTCCATATGATAAAAAGAGGGTATATGTAACTCTTGAATCAAAGGTCTTTGGTATTGGGCTTGAAAGCTATACAGTTGGCTCTGCTGAATTCTGCTTAAGCTATAGCGACTATAAAGGGATAACTCCTTTAATGGATAATGGACACTACCATCCAACGGAGGTAGTCTCTGATAAGATCTCATCAATGCTTTTATTCCATGACCATTTAGCACTGCACGTTACACGCCCTGTTAGATGGGATAGTGATCATGTAATACTTTTTGATGATGAGACAAAGGAAATTGCTAAAGAGATAGTACGAAATAAAGCTTTAGAGCGTGTTTTTATAGCAACAGACTATTTTGATGCCTCTATTAATCGTATTTCGGCTTGGGTTACAGGAGTAAGAAATCTTCAAAAAGCACTTCTTTTTGCTCTGCTTCAACCCTATGAAAAACTAAGAGAACTTCAAGATAAAGCTGACTTTACAACCCTTATGGCAATGCAGGAAGAGCTTAAAGTACTTCCTTTTGGCTTTGTTTGGGATGAGTATCTTAAAGTAAATAATTTAGCTACAGGACTCTCTTATCTTGATGAGATTAAAGAGTATGAGAATAAGGTTCTTAAGGAGCGTAGTGTATGAAAGAGACAATTATAGATAGATTTGTTCGTCTCTGTTATGACGGGTTTTTACAAGGTTGGCATGAGAGAAATGGTGGTAACCTCTCATATAGAATGAATGATGAAGAGGTTAAAGAATGTTCTCCTCTCTTCTCTAATAAAGTAAGAACAATCTCTCTTCCAACTTCTTTTGAAGAGTTAAAAGGGTGTTACTTTATTGTTACAGGTTCAGGTAAGTATATGCGAAATGTTCCACTATACCCTGAGAAGAATATAGGAATTATTAGAATATCAGAGGATGGTTCTTCTTTTGATATCTTATGGGGTTTAGAAGATGGAGCAAAGCCTACCAGCGAACTACCAACTCATCTAATGAACCATATCGCAAGAAGCAAAGTCACCAATGGTGAGTGTCGTGTTATTTATCATGCACATCCTGCAAATATAACAGCACTAACATATGCAATAGAGCCTAATGCTAAAACTCTTACAAAGATACTTTGGCAAAGTGAAACAGAGTGTGCAGTTGTATTTCCTTCAGGTGTCGGTATTGTTGATTGGATGGTGCCTGGTGGTATTGAAATAGCACATGCAACCGCTGCTTTAATTAAGAAGTATAGTGCAGTCGTCTGGGCTTTCCATGGAATCTTTGGGAGTGGAAAGGATCTTGATGAGACCTTTGGGCTTATTCATACAATTGAAAAAGCGGCAGAGATCTACATCAAAGCTAAGAGTCTTGGTATCGTTAGAACTATTTCAGATGAACAGCTAAGAGAGCTTGGTAAAGCCTTCTCTGTTGAGCTAAATAGCGAATTCCTCTCTTAAGAGAGGATTATAATGGCAAGGAGGACAAGATCTTCCTTGCCTATATTCTTTATGGAGTGTGAATTTCCATCACCTGTTATTACAACATCTCCAACAGAGACCTCTTTATCTCCATCTGCTTCTCTAACTACACCTTTACCTTTTAAAATGTAGTAGTACTCTGTTTCATTATTATGTTGATGTTCTCCAATGGAACACCCCTCTTTAAGCGTTAATGTAGCAAAGAGACGAGAGTGTTTTGCCATATCTCTCTCATCAAGAATAAGGTGCTGTAGAACTTTTCCGTCTCCACCTCTCATATTCTCAATAACTTTATCAACCATTTCACTGCTTTTTTTAACCATTTTTTCATCCTCCTAAATTAAGGTTGCTTGGAAAGCTTCTTCGTTAACTACTATAACATACTCTTTTTCATCTGCACCTATAAAACAACACTCACCTTGGCTTAGTGTTATCTTATCCTCTTTTCCTATCACCTCAGCACTTCCTTTTATTGCGATAAATAAAGAGGGGGCTTTATCTTTTAAAAAGTAGTTACCTTTATCCATTTTATATAGAGCGAAAGTAGTAGAGGGAGAGATGATAACCTCCCTATTAAAAGAGTCTCTTCTACTTTTTAATATATTTATTTTCTCATTATTAGTAACCATTGTTTGCATAAAGGAGGATATATCGACCTTTTTGTTTGTAAGTCCTCCTCTAAAACTATTATCAGATAAACTGGTAAGCTCTATACCATTTCCAAAGATATATGAGTGAACTATTCCACTATTGATGTATATAGCTTCTCCACACTCTAAAGTAAGTATGTTTAATAGGTATGAAAAGATGATACCTCTATCATATCCAAATTGACGAAATGCCTTAATTGTTATCTCTTTACGTCCTAGAAATTGCGAAGAATTTGAGGGCTTTTCAAAGTCCATGTTTGAGATGAGTTCATCAATAGAAACCCTTATTTCCTCCTCTGGAAGAGTAAAGATTCTTTTAACATAATCTTTAATGGTTTTCATATTAGAAAAGAAGCTCTTAAAGGCGTTAGGCATAGTTCGCTTTAGATCTTTTTCTATCTCCTTTACCTCTCTAAAGCCGACTAGGGCTGTAACAGGAGAAAGGGCATAAAAGAGCTCTTCTTTTCCATTAGGATCTTTAAAATCTAACTCATCTAAAGATGCACCACTCTCTCTGTCTAGACGCTCTTTTTCATAACCTTTCTCTGCTTCTTCTTTATTTGGGTGGCACTGTATAGAGAGTGGTGTTCTTACTGCTAATATCTTTAAAAGAAGAGGTAGGTCAGAGCCAAACTTCTTAAAACAATGTTCTCCTAGGAGCTTTTGAGGGTCGTTTTGGATAAAATCCTTAAGGCTCATACCATTTTCTAATATAGCACAACCACTTGGATGAGTTGTAAACCAAGCTTCGGCTTGAGGGGTATTATCTCGTTCATAGCCAAAAAGAGCAGGGAGGGCTTCGTAGGATCCCCACTCATACTCTTTAATGACTCCTTTTATCTTTCTAATCATTTTTTAAAGGTGGCTTATTAAAACAGGGAAGGCTACAAGAGTACCAAAAGCACTACCCAAAGAGGAGAAGAAGAAGACTAATAAGCAGTGTAAAATACGGTTCTTATACCAAGCTTTAAAGTGCATTGCATCTTCATTTATTGTTTCAAAATCTTTTACCTTTGGTTTTCTAAGCGTAGCTTCTAAAATACCTCCAAGCATACCTACACCTAACACAGGATTTAAAGCAAAGAAGGGGGCAGTAAGGGTACACGCTAAAATATTTAAAGGGTGGGCGGCTGAGATAGTAGTTGCGATAAATGTACAGCTACAGTTAACAATAAGCCAGTAGATGAACATCCTTAAACCTTGGTCCCAACCATTTGCAACAATACCATAGACTAGGAGACCCACTATAAGAAGAGGAATAAGGTATGAAACAATTTTTCCAACAGGTTTACCTTTTGGAATTGAGGTCAGTTCCTCAAGGGTAGGTGTACTTTCATTATTACTTAGTTTTTCAATTGTATTAATGACACCTTGTGTATGTCCTGCACCTATAATTGCAATCTTTTTCTTTCCAGGGGCTGAAAAGATACTTCTACCAAGGTACTCATCTCTCTCGTCGATCAAGACCTCCTTGATGGTAGGAAGTTCTTTTGCCATCTCATTCATCATAGATTGAAGGACATCCTGTTTCTTTAACTCTTCAAGCTCTTCTTTTGAGATCTCTTCATTAGAAAATGCAGCAGAGATAAGAGTTACAATTAACTTGCACTTATTCCAAAGGGAGCTCTTAGCCCAAGCTCTTTTAAATGTAGTTTGGATATCTCTATCACAGAGAGAGATTGGGATGCCTAGTTCTTTTGCTTTTTCTGCGGCGCCTAAAATCTCCTCACCGGGCTTTACTCCTGTTTGTGCTCCCATTCTACGTTGAAAGGAGGCAAGAGCAGTATTTGCAAGAAGGAAGAAACCTCTACCTTCTTTAAACACCTTTCTGATATCCATATTCTCCCAAGAGTTCTTCTCGGTTTTAGACTTCATGCGTCCATCATCAAGTTCTATACAAACTCTGTCAGGGTTTTCTGTTTCAATTAATTGTTCTGCTTCTTCAACGCTATTTTCACTTATATGTGCAGTGCCTAAGAGTATTATCTCTTGGTCGCTAAGTATTAATCTGTGTATTGTGTCGCTTATTGTCTCGATCTGCATATGAATTACTATAAATTATGCTCCTTTAAGTCTCAAGCTCTTTAAAGTGGAAAGAATAGTTGCATTACACATTCAATAGAAGACTCTCTTAAAAAGCGAAGGTAAAAGTACCCATCTTGTTTTTCAACTGTAAATGGTAAAAGTAATCGCTTTAGTTCATCTTCATTTGAAATGGGAGTTGTTTGCAGCATCTTATAACTTCCTGTTGGTATATATAACTTTTCATCATCTCGAGGAGGGAGTAAAAGACCTGATTCAATAATCATCTTCTCCTCTTTCGTGTAAGGGGCCTTTGTTCCACTCCAAAGCATATCTAATCGTAATAGCACATCATCAAATGTGTAGTGGTAGTAAAAACAGCACTCTGCTCCTGCTTTTGAGCTCTCATATATAGATGAAAATGAACAACTCTCACTCTTATAGGTAAGTTCAGTTGATAGATTAAGTTTAAATATCATGGTTTAAAGGTAGTCTTATCTTTAAAGCAATGCAAGGAAAAGTACTTAAAGAGGGAAGTTATATTTTGCTTTTTCCTCTTTGAAAGAGTTATCAATGAAAGAGTAGACATCTATCGAGAGTACTCTTTCACTTACCTTATAGTTGCAGATATAAAAACGTGCAGTTAAATTTCTAATTGTTCCACCAAAGAAACAAGACGCAATTAATTCATTGATACTTTCATCTTTATTATTTGCTTTGTATGTGTATTGTATCTCGCCTTTATGTTGATGACCTGAAAGATAAACTCTTGCTCCGCCTTTTCTCATAGCTTGTACGATCTTTCTAATCTCATTACTGTCAACTAGTGCTGCATAAAAGACTGTGTCATTACCATGTAACGGTATGTGCGATAGAATTACTTTTGGCGTTTCTTTATCACTCTCTTCCATTGCCTTTTCAAAGAGTTTTAGCTGGGTTTTACCAAGAGTCCTAAAGCTTGAATCTAAGATGTAGAAAGAGACGCCATTATAGTCAAAACGATAGTATGTGGTTCTCTTATTAAAGAGTTCTTTAAATAAATATGGCCCATCTATTCTGTTATCATGGTTACCTAAGAGAGGAATAAAGAGAGATGTATCTGTTGCTTCTTGCCAAGGCTTAAGTGAGGCATCAATAAAGGAGGTAAATTCACTTCGTGTTGCATTATCTGTGATATCTCCAAGATTAACGATAAATGAGAGGTTTAAACTCTTACCATTCTCTTCAAGATAGGATAAGAATTCTTTATCAATTCTCTTACCATCACCTTTTCCAATATGCGTGTCTGTAACAAGAAGGAATGAAAAGTCTTCAGCTTTTGAATTATTACTGATCTCAATTGGATCATTAAATGGATTGTCTTTTACATGGTTATATTGGTCAATTGCTTTTATTTCAAGGTTTTTATTTAAATTGGGGTTGCAACTTGTAAGAGCAATTAAAGAAATTAAAAAGAGAAGAATACGCTTCATAAATTAAAACTCCAATTTATAAAGATTGAGTGTTCATCTCTATTAATAAATTCAGTCTCACCAATGTAATCAGAGAAGAGGAAGCCTCCATCATAACCAATTGAAAGGTTGCTATTTATTAGATATGCAGCTGTTAACCTAAATCCATAGGTGTTTTGTTTCGGATAGAAGAAGGCTAAGTTTGTGATCAAAGAGAGGTCAAGAAATAGTCTATCTCCAAAAACAGAAGATATAGTAATGTTATGAATTGGGACCAAGTTAATAGTTTGACCTTCAAACCCTTCAAAGGTGGTTATATGAGCGTAAAAACCAAGTTGATAACTACCTCCAAGGCGATAAAAACTGCCATTAAGTGAAAGCTCTTGTCCTAGCGAAAAAGCAAATACATATGCACTACCATAAAGTGGCATATAATTAGAGAACAGAGTTATATCTGTAAAGAAGTTTAGCTTATCTCTATTAACAATTACTGTGTCACTAAGCGCTTTTACTTTTCCATGATCTTTTCCAAATCTAATACGAGTTGAAATAAGAGTATCTGCGCTATTTTCTTGAGCTCTAAGTGCGGCTTTATACTCATTTCCATTTAAGGAAAGTAGCGTCTTCATATAGAATGCCATAGGAGAATCGATCGCAGGTGAAGATGAAAGCGATGGTGCTGCTTGCAATGATAGGGTGTCGCCAATAGCTGCAAAAAGAGAAAAGGAAGCAAGAATAGATATTAATGTAACAAGTAAGCAGCGTCTCATTTTTTTCTCTCTCATCCCTCACGAAAAGAATTTTTCTCTTGCTTTATGAGGAGGGTACTTTCATTTAGGGAGGGATGTCAAGTTCTTTTATAGAAAAAGAATACTTGAATTAAAGTATGAAAAGAGAAAATAATAAAGACCTTTTGCTAAGGAAGGTTTTTTACTTCAAAGCATTTTTTGATAAAAGAAGCAAAGAGTGGAAGCATAGTATCATCATGCATAAGCATAGCTTCAGGATGCCATTGAAGTGCCCAAATATTATTACCTTCAATTGCTTCTACATTACCATCTTCTGCTCTTGCTACAACTCTAATACCATCCCCTGTAGTTTTTATCATTTGATGATGAAGACTATTAACGCAGAGCCTCTCTTTGTTAAATATTCTGTATAAAAAGCTATCTTTTTCTATTACTACTTTATGTACAGCTTCAAGAGGGGAATCGAGACGTTTATGTTCAAGCTTTGTTTTCGTAAGTGATTCATCTTGGTATAGTGTTCCACCTAAAGCTACATTAATGATTTGGAGTCCTCTGCATATACCTAAAATAGGCTTATGCTGTTTAATTGCCTCTTTAATGAGTGCTATATGAAACAGGTCTTCTTCTCTATTTACACTTCCTGTTAAAGGATCCTTTTCTTCTTTATAAAGAGATGGATCGACATCAGCACCACCTTGCATGAGGATGCCATCAGAGAGAGAAACTAAATACTCAAGTGAAGAGGAGGGAAAGAGCATAAGAGCTTCGCCTCCTGCTCTTTGGATAGCTTTAACATAAGCTTCGTTTGTAATGTATCTTGAGAATGGAAAAGCACTAGAAGAGGGGTTTTTTACCTCTTCTGGTGCTATTAGTATTATTGGTTTCACTTTAAATTTGAGACTAGGTAGTGTAGAAATTCC
>X235_Pygmy_Slow_Loris__coassemble_58_pt1 | contig 16144 bp, 17 predicted proteins | sample X235_Pygmy_Slow_Loris__metabat2_low_PE_001 | metagenome-assembled genome bin X235_Pygmy_Slow_Loris
TCTCTTGTAGTGAGGAGAGGATATTAGAGCGATTAAGTTGTTCTGTGTAGTTTGAATTTAAGCTTGTGTTAATAAAAACAACAAACAAGATAAGAAGAATTAAAAGAAGGGAAAGGCCTAGAGATATTATTCCTGAGACTGAGAGGTTTTGTTTTCTATTCACTTCTCTATCTCCAGCGCAGCAAACTCCTTTTCACCTTGAGCTCTGCTAATCCAACTCTCTTCACTTCGCTTAAGAAGGGAATCTGCATAGAAGGAGGCTTTGTTTGCTGCTTCTTTTAATAGTTCTCTTTCTTCCCCTTTTAATAGTGATAAAACCTTTGAATTAATAACTAAAAGAGAGGGAAGGGCCCCTGTTTCTGTAATAGATAGGTTCTTTGTAAAGGCGTAGCGATTAGAGAGACAAAAATCAATAAATGGACCAAAGGCTGCATCAATATAGAGGTTGTTTAGTGCCATTATCATATCTTTTTCAGCTACAACCTTGGTCTCAAGTCCATAGGAGTTTAAAAAGGAACTATAGTACGAATCTTCACCAACTCCGATGATAAGATGCTTTATTACCTCTTCGCTTCCTACCTTCTTTAAAGGGGAGTAAAAACAGTTAAGCTTAGGGTAAAAGACAGAAAGGAGGGTAATTCCATTCTCTTTTAAGATCTCCTCTACCTGCGCTTTGTTGTCTAAAAAATCTTGATAGGCCTCTTCTCTTGATGAGAAGTTATATCTATCTACTATCTCTTTTATCTCTGGGATGCTTTTTGCAACTGCCTCAAGATCAACAAGGGCAAGTTGGATACCTCCAAACTCAAGTTGTTCAATATTCTTACTTGCAGAGCCGGTAAGAGATGAGGTGTATAGTTTTATATTTATCTCCCCATTTGTTGCTCGTGTAACCATCCTAGCAAAATACTCAGAGGCTTTTGCATGTGGATGCTCACCACTTTGAACAAGGGAAAAGCGTAAGTACTTTGCCTCTGCAAAGAGGGGAAATAGAAGTAAAAGTAATAAAACTATAGAGATAAAACGTTTCATTATCTCTATTTTAAGGCACAAAGAGGGAAAATAAAACTATAGAAAATTGTTCTAGTTATGAAAATATTGTTATTAAAAAAAAGTTCTTTGGCAGGGGAGAAGAAGTGATGAAAGCATAAGAAAAACGAAACGAGGTTGAATCTGATGGAAATATTCCTACAAGCCGTAGTAAATGGTCTCCTGATCGGTGGATTTTATTCACTGATGGGTATGGGCCAGAACATAATTTTCGGCGTTATGAAAATCATCAACTTCTGTCATGGTGAGATGTTAATGATAGGTATGTATTTAACATATGTCTTTTATACATATCTAGGTATAGATCCTTATCTGGCAGTGCCACTTGTAGCACTTTGTATGTTTGGTTTAGGTGCTTTGATACAACATACTCTTATTACTCCTTCCTTAGGAACTAAGAGTTTTACTAATCTTCTCTTTTTAACAGTTGGTCTTGGCCTTCTCTTTCAGAATTTAGCTTTAGTAATATTCTCATCTAACTATAGAACATTAACCACCTCTTATAGTGGAATTACCCTTAACTTTGGACCTATTTCAATGTCTCTTCCTAAGCTTATTAGCTTTATCGTCTTGATCTTTGTAACTATAGCGCTCTTCTGGTTCTTAAAGTATACAAAACCAGGCAAGAAGATTAGAGCAGTATCTCAAAACCCAATAGGTGCAGAGGTTGTAGGTATAAATGTTAAGCGTATTTATATAATGACATATGGCCTTGGCTCTGCGCTTGCAGGTGTCGCAGGTGCACTCTTAACTCTCTTTTATATGGTTTACCCAACAGTTGGTTCAAACTTTGGTTTTAGAGCGTTAATCGTAGTTGTCGTAGGTGGCTTTGGTTCAATTCAAGGTGCTTTTGTTGCCGGTATATTCTTAGGCCTCCTTGAAACAATGAGCTCTCTCATTGTTGGTCCAACCTATAGAGATTTAACTGTATTCGTCACCTTTATCATCATTCTGGTTGTTCGCCAGATGCTTAAGCTGAGGAGGAAGTAGGATGAAGATATCAATAAAAAATGACAAGAGGAAGTTATTAACAACAGCTATTCTTCTCCTCTTTTTAGCCTTACTTCCTTTAATTCTTTCTAGTAAGCCCTATTTAATGAATGTTTGTATTGTTATCTGTTATACAGCAACAATGTCTATGGCGTGGAACCTTTTAGGTGGTATGACTGGCCAAAACTCCTTAGGTCATGCTGCTTACATGGGCCTCGGCGCTTATGTCGGAGCTCTCTTTGTAACAAAAGCAGGTATGAACCCTTGGCTTGCAATGCTCTTTTCAATGGTAATTGTAGGACTTATAGCTGGTGTAGTCTTTTACCCATGTTTCTTACTAAAAGGGCCATATTTTACACTTGTTACCATCGCATTTGGTGAGACTATAAGACAGTTTGTTATCAACTGGGACTTTGCCGGAAAGGCAATGGGTATCTCAATGCCATTTGGTTCTCCATCCTTCTTAGATTTCAGATTCAATAGTAAGGCGCCTTACTACTATATCGCCTTAATTATGGTAATTGGCATCTATATATTGATGAAGAAGATTGATAAATCTAAGTTTGGTTTTGCCTTAAAGACCATTAGAGAAGATGAGGATGTAGCAGCTGCTATCGGAATAAAACCAATGAAGTATAAGGTTTATGCCCTTGTAATCAGTGCTATGATCGCAGCAATGGTTGGTTGTTTCTATGCTAACTACAATAGATATATTGATACAGATTTAATGCTCCAGACCTATTCAGTTGAGTTTGTGCTCCCAGCTATCGTTGGTGGGGCCGCATTTGTCGAAGGTCCTCTTGTAGGTGGCGTTATCTTGGTTGCTCTCTCTGAGTTCTTGAGAAATGAGTTTGGTCAGATCCTACCAGGTATTAACTTAATACTTTACGCCTTAGTTCTCTTAATTGTTATTCGATTCCGTCCTTCCGGTATCTTAGGTTGGTGGAGTAAGAGCCGCCTTAGAGAAAAACTCTTTGGGGAAAGCAAAAATAAAGCAGAGGAGGAGATGAATGTCTAATCCTATTATCGAAGTAAAACACATAACTAAGAACTTTAAAGGTCTAAAGGCGGTAAATGATGTCTCTTTAGAGGTAGAAGAGGGGAAGATTACTGGAATGATCGGGCCTAATGGGGCTGGTAAGAGTACAACCTTTAATATGATCTGTGGTTACTATCCACCATCAGAAGGTCACATCTTCTATCGTGGTAATGAGATCACAGGCAAGAAGCCTTATGAGTATACAAATATGGGTATTGCTCGTACCTTCCAGATAATGAAGCCTCTTGGAAACTTAACAGTAACAGACAATGTTGTTCCAAGTGCATTCTTTGGTCGCTATAAAGCAAAAGGTTTAAAGGAAGCTAGAGAGATAGCGCTGGAAACCCTTCATTTTACTGGCCTCTATTCTAAGAGAAATGTTCTTGCAAAGGAGATGGGAACACCAGACCAAAAGCGATTGGAAATGGCAAGAGCTTTAGCAACTAAACCTGACATGCTCTTCTTGGATGAGGTTATGGCAGGCTTAAACCCAACTGAAACAGAGGAAGCTATCTCTTTGATCAGGCGTATAAATGACTCTGGCGTTACGATCTTCTTAATTGAACACATCATGAGAGCTGTTGTCTCTCTCTGTGAGAAGGTAATTGTACTTCACCATGGAGAGAAGATCGCAGAGGGTACCCCTGAAGAGGTTATGAATGATCCATATGTAATGGAAGTATATCTAGGAACAAAGAAGGGGGAGTAAGAGTATGTTTGAAGTTAAAAACCTCTCAGCGGGATATGGACGTGTCCAAATCCTATGGGACATCTCCTTTCATGTTAATGATGGAGAAGTTGTAGCTATTTTAGGTGGTAATGGTGCAGGTAAGACTACATTAGTTCGCGCTATCACCGGTATGATACATCCCACTTCTGGTGAAGAGAAGTTTAATGGGGTAGAGCTTTGTGGCCACTCAAGTAGAGAGATCTTAGAGAGTGGAATTATCCAGGTTCCTGAGGGAAGACAACTTTTTACTGAAATGACAGTCTATGAGAACTTAGAGATGGGTGCCTTCTCAAAGGAAGCTAAACAAGAGATGAGTGCAACACTAGAGTTCATCTATAAGTGGTTTCCAAAGTTAAAAGAGAGAAGGCATCAACTTGCAGGAACTCTATCAGGAGGAGAGCAGCAGATGGTTGCGGTGGCAAGAGCCCTTATAGGGCTTCCTAAGCTTCTCATACTAGATGAACCATCCTTAGGTCTTGCCCCAAATATCGTTGATGATATTTTACAGGTTGCATCTTACCTTGCTAAAGAGAAAGGACTTTCTGTAATTCTCGTTGAGCAGGATATTACAAAGGCATTAAAAGTCTCTCAGCGAGGCTATGTAATAGAAAATGGAAGAGTTGCACTTGATGGTACTTCTGCTGCACTAGCTAGCAATGAACATGTCAAGAAAGCATATCTTGGAATTTAGATATAAATCGGTAGAGAGCCGATATAAATAGAAAGGAGGACTTCATGAAGAAGCTTTTAACATTATTACTTGTTGCTTTTATTGCAATGAGCTCTATTTTTGCAGGAGGAGCAAGCGAAAGTACAACAGACGCAACCGCTCCTATTAAGATTGGTGCTATGTATGCCCTCTCTGGTAGCAATGCAGCTATTGGAACTAACATCATGCGTGGTGTTGATTTTGCAGTTGAGATGATCAATGCAAAGGGTGGCGTTAATGGAAGAATGATTGAGATCGTAAGAGGCGATACTCAAGGAGATGCTAAAGTTGGTCGTTCTGTAGCAGAGCGCCTTATCACCCAAGATAAAGTAAATGCAATTATTGGTTGTCACCAATCTACTATCACACAGATTGTTGCTCAGGTTTGTGAGCAGTACCAGATCCCAATGATCACTGCAATCTCAACAGTTGATAACCTTTCAACATTTAACCTTAAGTACTTCTTCAGAATGTGTCCAATGAACTCCTTCTATGTTGAGAACCAGTTCCAGTACCTAGAAGACCTTTCAAAGCAGACAGGTGCAGAGATCAAGCGTATCGCTATCTTCGCTGATAACTCAAATATCGGTCAGGAGCTTATTCGCTGTGCAAGAATCTTCGCTCCAGAGTATGGAATGGAGATCGTTGCTGAGATCCAGTACAACAATGGTGCAACAGATCTAACATCTGAAGTTCTCTCTCTTAGAAATGCAAACCCAGATGCAGTTCTTTGTGAGAGCTACATCTCTGATGCAATTCTCTTAACTAAGACAATGAAAGAGCAGAATTGTAAGCCTCCTGTAGTTGTTGCTAAGGCTAACGGCTTTGCTGATCCATCATACATTCCTGCAACAGAGGGTATCTCTAATGGTATCGCTTCTGTAGTAGAGTGGAACCCAGACTTAACAAAGGGACAGGATATCAATAAGGCATTTAAGGAAGAGTATGGCGTTGATATGAATGGCCACTCTGCAGAGTCCTTTACTGCTATCTGGATCCTCAAGACCGCTTTCGAAGCTGCTGGCACAACAGATGGAACAAAGGTTAGAGATGCAATTGCTGCTCTTGATATCCAGGGTTCCTTCCCTAATGGACCAGAGATCATCCTCCCTTATGACAGAATTAAGTTTGGTGACATGGAAGTTGATGGAGTAAAGCATACTCAGAATAACATCTATGCATCTGTTGCTATCGCTCAGATCCAGGATGGCGCTTATAAGACTGTATGGCCATTTGAGTTCTCAAGTACAGAAGTTCAGTACCCAGCACAGTATAAGTAAAACAAAATTTTCTACCTTTAGAGGGGAGTGTAACAGCTCTCCTCTTTTCGTTTTATTGAACACTTAGTCAAGAAAAACACAAAAAAAGTAAAAAAATAATTAGACAAAAATGGCCTATTTTGTGCAATTTTCTTATATATAATAAATTATTATTTGCCATAATGTGTTTGATTTGTTTGACAGCTTCTAAACTCTGATTGTAAAATAACTATCAGACAATCTTTTAAGAGGAGATCTATACATGAAGAAATTTATTGCTATTGCTCTTGTGCTATTAGTAGCTTTTACAGCTTTCGCACAGGGTGCCAAAGAAGGCGCTAGCACAACAACTGCTACACAGGCTTCACTCAAGCTTGGTATGGTAACAGACCAAGGTACAATTGATGACCGCTCCTTCAATCAGGGAACATGGGAAGGTATAAAGCAGGCTGGCGATGAGTATGGCCTTGAATATACATATCTACGCCCAGTTGGAACAACAATTGCTGACTATGTAACAGCTATCACAGACCTCTATGATGCCGGTTATAGATTTATTGCATGTCCTGGCTTCCTCTTTGCAGATGCAGTAGCAGAAGCTCAGAGCATGTTCCCAGATCTCAAGCTTATTATCCTTGACTCAGAGCCTACAGGAACTACAGGTCCTAATACTGTATCCATCTACTTTAAAGAGCAAGAATCTGGCTTCGTAGCTGGTGTTGCTACCGCTTTACAGCTTAAAGAAGGTGCAGTTGGCTTCGTTGGTGGTATTGAAATTCCAGCAGTTCAGAAGTTTAACTGGGGCTTCCAGCAGGGTATTAAGTATGCAAATGACACCTATGGCACAAAGATGACCATGGCTGCTAATAACTTTGTATACTCTGGTTCATTCTCAGACCTCGCTCTTGGTCAGCAGCTTGCAACAACAATGTATAACAATGGTGTTAAGGCTATCTTCGCTTGTGGTGGTGGTACCGGTGTTGGTGTTATCAACGAAGCTAAGAACAGAAGAGTTGCTGGTGAAGATGTATGGGTAATTGGTGTTGACGTTGACCAGTACACAGAAGGTGATATGGGTAATGGTAAGTCTGCAGTATTAACATCAGCTGTTAAGAATGTTGGTGTTGCTGCTTATGATGAAGCTGTTAGAGCTATCAATGGCACATTTGAAGGTGGTAAGGTTATCACTCTTGGTGCAGTTGAAGGCGCTGTTGGTATTCCAGCTGACAATCCTAACCTCGATGACTCTGTTGAAGCTGAAGTTGCAAAGGTTTTCGAACTCGTAAAGAACGGAACAATTAAGATTCAAGATAACGGAACAGGATTAATTAAATAAGCTGCTTTTGCAGTGATTATTAAAGGGCCGTCCATGTGGCGGCCTTTTAAGAATTAAATGGCTAAACTGCGCTTTATAGCGCCCTCATTTGGAGAACACATGAGTTACGTAATCGAAATGCTCGGCATTCGTAAGGAGTTCCCTGGAATCGTTGCAAATGATGATATCACGCTTCAAGTTGAAGAAGGGGAAATCCATGCCATTCTCGGTGAGAACGGTGCAGGTAAATCAACACTGATGAGTATTCTCTTCGGTCTATATCAGGCTGATAAAGGAGAGATCAGAGTAAAGGGTAAAACAGTATCTATAAAGAGCCCTAATGATGCCTACAATCTTGGTATTGGTATGGTACATCAGCACTTCCAATTAGTTCATAACTTTACAGTTGCTGAAAACATCATACTCGGTAAAGAGGGTGGTTTTGTATATGATATCAAAACAGCCTCTAAGAAAATCAAAGACATTTCAGAAAAATATGGGCTTGCAATTGAGCCTGATATGATAATTGAGGAGATCACGGTAGGAATGCAACAGCGTGTAGAGATCCTTAAGATGCTCTATCGCAATGCCGATATCTTGATCTTCGATGAACCTACAGGAGTTCTTACCCCTCAAGAGATCGATGAACTTATGCAGATCATGCGTAATCTTGTAAAAGAGGGTAAGTCAATTATTTTAATTACACATAAACTTGAAGAGATCAAAGCAGTTGCAGATCGCTGTACAGTTATTAGGCGTGGCAAGTTTATTGGTGTTGTAGATGTTGCAACAACATCAGCTTCTCAGATGGCTGCAATGATGGTTGGCCGTGAAGTTAGCTTCAAAGTTGAGAAGAAGAAAGCGGTAATAGGCAAGCCAATTCTGGAGGTTAAAAACCTCAATGTAATTAATAATAAGAAGGTTTTAGGAGTTAAAGATTTCTCTTTAACTATTCACTCTGGTGAGATCGTTGGTATCGCAGGTGTTGATGGAAACGGTCAAAGTGAACTTATTGAAGCTATCACGGGACTAAGGAAGATCGAATCAGGATCTATCTTATTTGATGATGTCGATATCTCTAACCTCTCCATTCAAGAGAGAAATGATATGGGGCTTGGTCATATTCCTGAAGATAGACAAAAGAGAGGCCTTATTCTTTCTGCTCCCCTTACAACTAATATGGTTATTAAGAAGTTTACTAAAGATCCATTTAGCCATAAAGGGCTTTTAGATGATGGCGAAATAAGAAAGTATACAGAAAAGATTATCAATGAATTTGATGTTCGCTCCGGTGAAGGCGCTGATTCTTTAGCTGGTAAGCTCTCTGGTGGTAACCAACAGAAGGCGATTATTGGTCGTGAGATCTCAAGCAACCCAGAGCTGCTTATCGCTGTACAGCCTACTCGTGGTCTTGATGTTGGTGCTATTGAATTTATTCACAAACAACTAGTTGCCCAGCGTGATGCAGGTAAAGCTGTTTTGCTTGTCTCTTTTGAGCTTGATGAGATCTTTAATCTATCGGACCGCATTGCAGTTATCAATGCAGGTCGTCTTATTGATATTGTTAATACTGAAGATACTGATAGCTATGCAGTTGGTCTTATGATGGCTGGTATTAAAAAGGAGGTTGAATGATGGCCCAAAAGAATGAAAAAATACTTAATAAACCCCTTGAAGCTAGAAAAGCATCACCTCTTTTAATATCTCTTTCTGCAGTATTTTTAGGTATAGTTGCTGGTTGTCTTTTAATTCTTATTATTGGAAAGAATCCCTTTGTAGGTTTTGAAAGGATTATATTTGGAGCTTTATCTAATAAGAGAAGAATTGGTAATACAATTGGTAACTCAACTCAGCTAATCCTAGTTGGCCTTTCTGTTGCCTTTGCATTTAAGACTGGGCTTTTTAATATTGGTGGATCTGGACAGATGTTAATTGGTGGTTTAATGGCAAGCTTATTTGCTCATAAAGTTACCTTCCTTCCTGCACCTATCTACTATATTTGTCTTGTTTTAATTGCAATTATTGTTGGTGGCCTTTGGGGATTAATTGCCGGCTTCTTAAAAGCAAAGTTCAATGTACATGAAGTTGTAGGAACGATCATGCTGAACTGGATAGCTTACTGGTTAGTTTATGATTGGGTTCCCCGCTTTATAGGAGACCCAGCTATTAAAGTTAAGAGTTTACCTCTTTCTGTCGCTCAGACTCTTAGAGCTGATTGGATTACAAAGCTTACTGGTAATAGTTATCTAAACTATGGTTTCTTAATTGCTATTGGAGCAACTATTGTTATTTGGTTTATTCTTCAAAAGACAACCTTAGGTTTCTCCTTAAAGGCAGTTGGTTCCAATAAGTATTGTGCAGAGTATGCTGGTATTAAAGTTACTCGCAATATTATGATAAGCATGGGAATTGCAGGTGCCTTAGCAGGTCTTGCAGGTCTTACTTACTACCTTGGATACTCCAATATTATGGAGGTCGCAAAGAGCCCCGCTGAAGGTTTTGATGGAATTGCAGTTGCACTCCTTGGTAACTCAAGTCCTGTAGGCGTCTTCTTTGCTGCTATCTTCTTTGGAATTCTAAAGATGGGTAAGGGATCCTTAGCTGCAACCGGTATTCCAACTGAGATCGCAGATACTATCATTGCTACAATAATCTACTTCACAGCAACATCTGTTCTCTTAAGCCAATTCTGGAACAGGATCTTCAAGCTAAGATTTGAAAAGAAACATGGCAAGGAGGCTAAATAATATGTGGAATACGATTCTTATAGTTATACCTAGTGCCATTGCTTATACAATACCTCTTTTAATGGGTGCCCTTGGTGGTCTTTATTCAGAACGTTCTGGTGTTACCAACCTTTGTATTGAAGGCTTGATGCTCTTTGGATGTTTTGCTTCTGCAGCTACCATCTACCATCTTCAGCCAATAATTGGTTTTAATGCAGGTATTGTTGTAGGTATCTTAGTTGCTATTGCTGCTTCTACGTTGCTATCTGTTTTACATGCCTTTGCCTCAATTAACCTTAAAGCAAACCAGGTTATCTCAGGTACTGCGATAAATATGCTCTCATCTGCATTGTCACTTTACTTAGCTCAGACAATTACAGGTTCTGGTAATATTACAATTACAAGAAGCGTCATTAGACAGAGTGTTCCTCTCTTATCTAAGATTCCAATAATTGGACCACTGTTCTTTACCTCTACCTATTGGACTACTTGGCTTTGTTTAGCTATATGGGGTATTTCTTGGTTCCTTCTTTATAAGACAAGCTTTGGTCTACGCCTTAGGGCTTGTGGTGAACACCCCTCTGCAGTTGCTTCAGCTGGTGTAAAAGTACATAAGATGAGATACATCGGTGTTCTTTTATCTGGTGCTCTTTCAGGATTAGGTGGTGCTTGTATTTTGGTCACCTATGCAGGTGAATACAATGCAGGAAGTGGTATCAATGGCCTTGGCTTCTTAGCTATCGCAGCTCTTATCTTCGGTCAGTGGAAACCCCTTGGAATCTTAGGATCAACCTTCTTCTTTGGTGTATGTATGACATTTGCCAATGTGGCAAAGGTTCTTCCTGTATTATCTTCTATCCCAACTGGATACCTTGGAATGTTCCCATATGTAGCAACTCTTATTGCCTTGATCTTCTCAAGTAAGAAGAGTGCAGCTCCACTTGCCTCTGGTGAACCATTCTAATATTAGGAGTTTATATGGCCCTTTATGATGAATTAAAGAAGAGTGCTTCTTATATAAAGAGTAAATGTGGTGATGAGCCTATAGAGATTGCAATTGTCTTAGGCTCTGGCCTTGGAGATTTGGCTGAAGAGGTTAAAGATCCTATCTTTATCGATTACCACGATATTCCCTCTTTCCCTGTTTCGACAGTACCTGGACATAAAGGGAGACTGGTAATTGGAACACTAGAAGGAAAGAGAATTCTATGTATGCAAGGGCGCTTCCACTACTATGAAGGGTGGAGTTTACAGCAGGTTGTTTACCCAATACAAACCTTCTATGTAATGGGTATAAGAAACCTATTCTTAACTAATGCAGCGGGGTGTGTTAACACCTCCTGGAAGAGTGGGGACTTAATGGTTATTAGTGACCATATTAAGCTAATGGGGGACTCTCCTCTTAGGGGACAAAATACAGATGAACTTGGTCCTAGGTTCTTCGATATGTCCTCTGTATGGTCACCTGAGCTTCAGGAGTTAGCCCACACTTCAGCCAAGAGCTTAGGCCTTACACTTCGTAGTGGGGTTTACATGCTCTTTGGGGGTCCTCAATTTGAAACTCCTGCAGAGGTACGTTTAGCCAGAACTTTAGGTGCCGATGCTGTTGGTATGTCTACCGTTCCTGAAGCTATAGCAGCTTCGCAGATGAAGATGAAAACATTAGGTATAAGTTGCTTAACAAATATGGCAGCAGGTATCCTTAAACAGCAGTTAAACCATGAAGAGGTGCTTGAAACAGGGGAGAGGGTAAAGACAACATTCTCCTCCCTTGTTAAGAAGATCATATCTTCATGGCCTTGCCTTTAAGGCCATACCTTTTGTAAAATTAATTTGTAACTAAATATGAAAATACTCTGTATCGCTGATGCAACTGATTCTTTAATCTATTCGCCACGCTCTAAAGAGCTTTTTAAAGAGTGTGAGCTTGTCATCAGCGCAGGGGATCTACCACTTCGTTATTATGACTATATAATGACCATCCAAAGTAAGGATCTTTACTATGTCTATGGTAACCATAACCTTGAACAATTTCGCGAATCAATGAAAAGAGGCGGCTTTGATGTTATGGGAGAGTACTCTAGTACTGGTAAAGTAAAGTTGATGCCTACCTTTGGGGGTGACCTTATAGATGGTAGATGTATTTATGATAAGAAGAGAGACCTTATCGTCATGGGGCTTGGTGGTTCAATGCTCTATAACTATGGAGCAAGCCAATACACTGAAAAGCAGATGCAATGGCGTATTAGACGTCTTATCCCTCGTCTTTTATACAATAAGAAACGATATGGTCGTTATTTAGATATCTTAGTTACCCATGCTCCTCCATTTGGAATTGGAGATGGTGAAGATGTATGTCATCGTGGATTTGAGTGTTTTCTCTCCTTTATGGAGACCTATAAACCAAAATATTTATTACATGGACATGTACATCTTTTTGATGAGAATGCACCTCGTATTACTGATTACCATGATACTAGGGTTATCAACATATATAAGAGTTATATCCTTGATGACCCCTCTTTGGGAGTAAAAGAATGAGCTACTCTGAGCTTAATGCTTATCAGACTACGGATGATTTTAATAAGGCTAAAAGAAGTGCTCGCTTCCAAAGTCTAATGTCTACCCTTACTTGGAAGAATAGTGATCTATTATCGCTATATGAAGTAACAAGTATTATAAAGCCCAGATGTGAAACATACCTTGGAATGAGAACGATACCAGTAAAAAATATTATTGGTTCGGAATCACGATACAGGGACTTTTCTGCCGCATTCTTACCGAAGAAAGAGATGCTTCGTAAGAGGTGGACTAGTATTGATGGTGCTCGTCTTGATTCTATCATACTACCTCCGATCTCAGTTTACTCTCTTGGTGGCTATTACTTTGTACGTGATGGAAACCATCGTGTCTCTGTTGCGCGTGCAATGGGGCAAGAGTTTATCGATGCTGAAGTTGTAGAGCTTGATAGCCAGATCCCTCTAAAGCCAGGAATGACCCTCAACCAAATTAAAGAAGCTGCCGTTAACTATGAACGTAAAGCCTTTATAAGACAGTATAAACCAACCTATCTTCCTATGAATGAGATCGTCTTTACAGCTCCTGGCGCCTATCCTGAGATGGTTAACCATATCTTAGTTCATAAGTACTACATAAACCAAAATAAAAAAGAAGAGATCTCATTCGAAGATGCAGCTAGAAGCTGGTATGACAATGTCTATCGTCCAATTGTAGAGGAGATAAGAAGAGAGGGATTACTTTCTCATTTCCCTGGAAACACTGAAGCTGATCTTTATATGTGGCTAGTTAGACGATGGGATGATATGAAGAGAGAGAAGAAGGATGCCACAATTAAAGAAGCCGCGGAGTCTATGAAAAAAGAAACGGCGAAGGGTCTTCTCCGCCGTTATATCTCTTTAATTAAACAAAAACTATCTAGACACTAATCTTCTAGATAAGCTGCAACAGTATCTGCATAAGCTTCAATAACAGCCCCAAGCTGTTCTGAAGGTCTAATTAAATTCTCTTTACCTTCAAGGTGAACAATACCTGCAACTGGTTGGTTTGATAACTCTAATTCAGGTCTTACCCCATAAGGAATGTGTATTAGTGACATGTTTTGTGCCCAGTAGAGCATGCTATCAAGAGCATGAGATCCTTCACAAATTGAGTGACAACAACTGGTAAAACATCCAAATAATCTTCCCTCTAAGGCTCTATCTTCAGACATCTCGAATGTAGAATCAAGGAAGGCTTTCATCTCTGCTGTCATATTACCAAAGCGAGATGGAGATCCTAAGATGATCATATCGGCTTTAAGCAGTGTCTCCTCACTAGCAACTGAAAGTTCAAGTATATCTTCATAGTATTGATTTACTGAATCTTTCTGGTTTGCCCAGATGTGAAGGTCAGGGTCATCTACCCTGTATAATCTAGCATCTACATTTCTCTCTCTAAGTTTTTCTTTCAAATAAGAAGCGATGATGTAGATGTTTCCGCTGATGGAGTGAATGATAATATTACATCTTTTCATTTACTTTCCTCCTACTACAAGTATAACTTAAAGGAGGCTAGATGTGGTAATTAAATTAACACCAAGCGTTATATAGCCCATTACGACTATCTATATAGATTTTCTCTCCGTATACTTCACTCAGTAGCTTCTCATTAAGGATCTCTTCCTTTTTGCCATCAGCATAGATGCGTCCATCTTTCATAACAATTACTCTATTTATCTCCCTAATTATTTCAGAAAGTTCATGAGTTACCATTATGATATTCTTACCATTTTGAGCATAGGAAGAGATTATCCTTCTAAGTTTGGCGCGAGAAGGGAAGTCTAGAGCGGTAGAAGCTTCATCAAGAAGTAAAAGCTGAGGGTCATTAACCGCAGCACGTGCAATTAAGACACGCTCTCTTTCCCCTGAAGATAAGGTATTCATATACTTATCTTTTAGATGCCATATCTTACTTCTCTCCATCTCTCTTTTTGCTTTTTCTCTATCTTCAGCTGTGACGATGTGGTGGAAATCAAGACCAATAGCGGCATACAAGCCTGAAATAACAATCTCTTCAGCTGTATATGTTGTATTGCAATACCAAGCTAGAGCTTGAGAGACGATACCCATCTTTTTTCTCATCTCCATTATTTGCCATCTACTTTTTCCAAAGATAGTTAAAGAAAATTCATCTTTAGCTAAGGGATGAACATCTTTAGAGATGACATTTACAAGGGTACTTTTTCCAGCTCCATTTGGTCCTATGATAGCGATGTTTTCCCCTTCATGTACTGAAAGGGAAACATCTGAAAGGATATCTTTTCCTTCTCTTCTTACTGTTGCATGTTCTATTTTTATGATTTCCATAAAGTAGAATATACCACTAACAGTTCATTAAAAGCATTACTTACTCTGTTTTTTCACTCTTAGTAGCAATACTTTTCTTAAGTTCATCAAGTTCAGCTTGTAGTTTATTTAACTTGTCGCCATTTGATGCGATCATGCCGATCATTCCAAAGAAAAGGGTACATACGATGAAGGCAGCAAGGACTCCTATTATAGCCCATGTTGGGTCTTCGGTGACATAATATCCAATAACGCCGCCACCTACTAAAACAAGGATAGATAGGATCTCACTGAGACCTCTTAAAATTGCACCAAAAAATTTAACCATTTGATTCTCTCCTACAGGGCATTAGTTTAGCGAAGTATAAGAAAAAATCAAGATTGTGCATTCCTTCAAAAAAACATACTGCCATTTCTTGGACTTCTCTGTCCTCCTTCAGTTTTCTTTTCTTCATAACAGAAACCATTTCGGTAAGGTTTTAGTTTTGAGGGAACATGGATTGTTAATTATTCATATAGGCATTAAAAGCATAATGTTTCATTTAGCAAGTATACAAAACATTATGTTAAACCTATTGAAAAATTGTCATAAGAGAGAGAAGATGGAGCAATATATTAAGTATGAGGGGACAATAATGAAAAAATACAAAATTTTTATTTGTTTTTTGATTGTTTTTTCTCTCTCTAGTTCTCTGTTTGCCAACGAATATAATACTTGGGTTGGACTTTCAGGAATGGGAGATGCAGAGACCACGTTAAGCGGTGGTGGTGGAGGTGTGTCTGTTTCTATTTATTACTTCTTTGATTCCAAAGAGGAAAAAATGATAAAGAGGGTACAACAAGAAGCAACTAATGAATATGTCAGTGGAGGATATTTATTCTTCGATAATGGAACCATTTTCAACTCCACTAGAGCTTTACCTGTTGATAAAGAGAAAGATGAGATCAAAAGAATTAAGCTTGGTTTAATGACTCGCATATCTTTATTAGGCGAGTCTATTAATGCATTTGGTTCAGGTAGTGCTTTCTTCACTTTCTATTCAGCGGGACTTGGAATTAGACAGATCATCAATGACAAGTTAACAGTATATGAAGGTGTTGGTTTTGGTCTTCTTAGTGGTATTGGTTCTATAGAACAAGCTGTTAGAGGAAGTTATTATGATTCATATTTAGGTCAGTATAGGTATGTAGATGGATGGAAAAGTGGAACAATCTCTGCATCTGGTTATGGCCTTAATCTAGATGTTGGTGTTAAGTATGACTTCTCTTCTAGCCTCTCTGTAATTGGAGGATTAAATATACCTATTCTGTTCGGTGATGTTTATGCAAGCACTGATTATTCTTCTTCCTACCCATCATATAATGTTAATTGGTATGATTCTAATTATTCTGATTCAGAGTATTTTGTTTTTAGTTTACAGCCATACGTTGGTGTTGCATTTAATTATTAAGGAGAGATTTAGTTATGAAAAAGTTTATTAA
>X235_Pygmy_Slow_Loris__coassemble_60_pt1 | contig 15888 bp, 17 predicted proteins | sample X235_Pygmy_Slow_Loris__metabat2_low_PE_001 | metagenome-assembled genome bin X235_Pygmy_Slow_Loris
TTGTACAGGATTAACAGAGATAGCAATTCCAGAAGGTGTTACAAGTATAGGTAATGGTGCATTTTATGGTTGTACAGGATTAACAGAGATAACAATTCCAGAAGGTGTTACAAGCATAGGCAGAGAAGCATTCCGTTATTGTACAGGATTAACAGAGATAACAATTCCCGAAAGCGTTACAAGTATAGGTAATGGTGCATTTTTTCATTGTACAGGATTAACAGAGATAACAATCCCAGAAAGTGTTACAAGCATAGGTGATTTTGCATTCTTTGGTTGTAAGAAAGTAATTGTTCCTTGGAAAATAGGTAAAAAACCATCCAACGTTAGCATTGATTATTATTGGGATTCTGGCATTGGAACAATATTCTACAATGGTGGCAAATAAATATTTATTGTTATTGATTATGGATTAATCACTTTTTTGAGGCATGAGGAATAATCTGAATCAACAGAGACAATAAAATAGAAAAGGGGACGTATGCTAAGTTTTATATAAGAAAAACAAAACAAAAGCGAGGCGTCCCCGAATGAACATTATACCATTTCATCTCATTTAGAATGATTTATTAATGCATACACAATACCTATAATGTCTTGCTTTATACTTTGACAGCTGAAAATTGACAGTAGTTTAGCAGAAAGTTTTTATTTGATTATTGCAACATTCTATAGAAGTGTAATATTACCACTTGTTGTAGTTAGTAATAAAATATGCTCATTTCCATTGTACTTAGATGGGATGTCGATAATTCCTGAATCTGTATCTACATTAACTTGATAAAGGGAAGGGGAGGCGCATTCGACTCTAATATTTCCACTTTTACTTGTAATTGAGGTTTTATTAGTAGAAGTAATATAGCCACTTACTTCTCCGCTTGTCGTCGTTATTTCACTTTCATCGCTATCTGCTTCATTAAACTCGATATTTCCACTTTCACTTGAAAGCTTTAAAAGGGATGAACTTGCTTTTCCAATAAAGATATCCCCTGAGATTGTAGATAGATTTAACTTCTCTGTATTTGCTTCAGTAATTGAAATATCTCCACTTTCGCTTGTTATCGATATTGTATTAATAGTTAATGGAAACAGTTCTACATCAGCTGAAGTTGTAATAATAGAAAGATCTTCTACTTCTTTTGGAAGTGTAAGTATAACACGACCTCTTGAGCTTGGATTAATGGTGAGGGTTCCTTCTTCTATGCTTTCTGTTTTGCCATTGTATGTTAAAGTTAATTTATCCCCTTCTTTTAATGAAAGAGATGAAAAGGTAGAGGAGAGGGTTAATACTTTTCCATCGTAAGTTAGACGTAGTGTTCCTGTAGTATTAAAATTAACTAAGCGAAAATTAATAAAAGCAAAGATAGCTACTATTATTAACAAAAGAAGAAAGAAGAGCTTTTTTTGCAACCTAAACCTCACTAATTGTGATATCACCAGTTCCAGATCTTACAAATAGTTTCTTTTCTGTGGTAGTAGATGTCTTCATTTCTTTAACTATTTCCCCATTTATTTTTAACTCTCCAGTACCTTTTTTTACATCTACAGAGTAATTGGAGAGGGGCTTTAATCGCAAAAGAGTTATATTTCCAGCACTACTACGAATATTAATATCATCTATATTAATATCCTCTACATCGATTTTATTAACAGTAGAGTGAGCTTGAAGTGTTTTGGCACTTACATTCCCTATGTAAGTATTACCTAAAACTGTTTCACTTTTAACACTATTAGCAGAAACGTTAATAATTTTAATATTACCAATTGTTGTTTTAGCTGAGATGTTATCCAAATTAATATCTATTACATTTATATCTCCAACTTTTGTTGAAACTGTTAAGTTCTTGATAGAGGTTGGCAGGTGGATAAGAGCTCTATTTCTATCCTTTATTTCTTGTGTAGCTGTGCCTTCTGTAAATGTAAAGTATTCAACCTTTACAACTTGGATATCCTCTGTTTGGATAAACTCGAAGTAAAGTTTTTCATCTCCTTTTATCTCTACGCTATCGCCATGATAGGAGACTGTAACAGTACCTCCCATTTTGGGAATGAGTAGGGAGGCGTTACAGTTTATGAAGGAAAAAAGCACCCAGATAGCAACAACTAGTGCAAGAAGTGTTATTACTTTTCCTTTGGAATATTTGAGCATGGCTACTCCTTTTATTATTTTTCGCTATTAAATCTTTCGTCCCAATCCTTCTCTTTATCAAACATTTCATTTTCCATCTCTTCGACCTTTTTCTTAAGCTCTTCATACTCAGTTTTTAGATCGTCAGTGGATTTATCAGCTTCCTCTTTATATTCAGCATCTGTTGCATCTTTGTAGATATGATCATATTTACTGCTATGTCTTCTCTCTTTTGAGCCAAAGTCACCTTCACTTTGAGGAGGAAGAATTAAAGCTAAGATTAGATAGATTATTACCCCAGGGAATACCCCTGAGAATAAAACTGCTATAAGGGAAATAAGACGAACAAAACCTGGATCAAGGTCTCTCCATTCAGCTAAGCCTGTGCAAACTCCAAATATTTTTCCTCTTGGTGAACGAGTCCATCTTTTAGTCATTTTACATCCTCTCCTTTACTCTTCTTTTCTTTCATGATGATATCAATATTTGCAATTCGATTTTTAAGATCTTGAATGCCCTTTAACAGTTCTTCTCTCTCCTGCTTTTCACTTCTTTCATCGGTAGAGAAAAATTCCTCATCGTCTTGTTCTTTATTCTTTCTTTTTGCTCTCTTTTTAGCATCACTTTTGCTATAGCGAGAGTAGGTTCCTGGAGGTACTCCAGCTTCCATCTCTCTCATTCTAAGTGCTGCATCAATCTTTCTTTTTTTAATGCTGTAATGGTTATCAATTAAAATAAAAAGTAAAATAAAGAAAAATATTATAGCTAAGTATTCCATTATTTCTTTCCTTTCTTCTTTAACGCTTCAAGCTCCTTTTCTATCTCTTCCGCCTCTTCAAGGTCCTTAAAGCGTTCATCAGCACTCTTACTTCTCTTATTTAGTTCATTCTCTGCATACATCATATCAATACGACTTTCTAAGTTGTCAAAGTGGATGCTATCAGCTCTTTTAAGATGTTCATTTACTTCCGCTTCATGACGAGCTTGTCTAGCTCTCTCTTGGAGCATCTTAAGCTTGCTTTTAGCTTGTGAAAGCTTATCTTCTAGTTGGTTGATCTCAGTCTTGCTCTCACTGATCATTACCTCATAGTTTTCAATATCTTTTCTAAGAGTAACTAAGCTTTCGCTCTCTTTCTTCTTCTCAAGAAGCGCATCACGAGCTAGATCATCCTTTCCTTTTTCAACAGCAAGTTCCGCTCTCATCTTCCAACGATTAACAAGCGCTTCTTGTTCTGCTACTCTCTTTTCAAGTCTTATCTTAGCTGCCATTTTAGCGGCGCAGTTACTTTTTAGTTCGATAAGAGTATCTTCCATCTCTTGCATCATAAGCTTAAGCATCTTCTCTGGGTCTTCCGCCTTATCGAGTAGAGCATTTATGTTTGCATTAACAATATCTTTAAATCTTGAAAAAACTCCCATTTTCATAACTCCTATAGTCAGTATTTTACATAAATATTATAAGCAAATAATATGCCAAAAATATAATTACTTAATTTATAAGAAAATATATTTTTAAATGGGTAAATACTGTTATTATAATTAAACCAACTCTTGGTAAAAAATGCCGCCGTATGGTAAAATCTGCCATATGGATACACCAAGAGAGATAATGAAAGCGGGAATTGGAGAGAGTGATGTCTTTCTTGATTTCCAAGATAAACTAAGTAAAGTTGCTAAAGTTGACCGCTCTGTTTTGATCATTGGAGAGAGAGGAAGCGGAAAGGAGCTTGCTGTCCAGCGTATCCATTATCTTTCTGCTAGGTGGCAAAAGAACCTGGTAACTGTAAACTGCGCAGCACTTCCTGCATCGCTAATAGAATCTGAGCTATTTGGTTATGAACAAGGAGCCTTTACAGGGGCAACAAAGACTAGAAAAGGCAGATTTGAAGAAGCAGAAGGGGGAACGCTATTTCTTGATGAGATAGGGCTTATCCCGCTTGAAGTCCAAGAGAAGATTTTAAGAGTAGTTGAGTATGGAACATATGAGCGTGTTGGTTCTTCTGTTACTCATGAGTGTGATGTAAGAATTGTTGGAGCTACCAATGCAGACCTTCCTTCTCTTTGTAAAGAAGGGAAGTTCAAAGAAGATCTACTTGATCGTCTATCTTTTGAAGTTCTCTTTATGCCTCCTTTAAGAGAGCGGGGGGATGATATCATTTTGCTAGCTAGTTACTTTGCCTCTAAGATGGCTATGGAGTGCGGTAAACCTGATCTTCCAACCTTCTCTGATGAGGTGGTTGAGAAGTTAATGAACTACCCTTGGCCTGGTAATGTAAGAGAGCTGAAGAATGTCATTGAGCGTTCTGTTTACCGATCGGAAGAAGCACTAATTACCGAGGTTGATTTCGATCCTTTTAAAAATCCATACGAGAAGAAGGTAAATCAGGAAAAAGAAGAGGTAAGTGAAGGAGAAGTTACTTTACTTCCTACCGTTAAAGCGAAATCACCAACGAAACTCGAAGAACTTCCACTATCTGAATTTGGATTTGCAGAGGAGCAATTAGCTTTAATCTTCTTAAAGCGTGCGCTTATTGAATCTGGGGGGAACCAGAAGGGGGCTGCTGACCTCTTGGGTCTAACTTATGACCAGTTTAGGGGACTATATAGAAAATATCGTCACCTTATTAAAGCATAAGGGCAGATGATAACCCCTTCTTTATTACCTCTTCAGCTTTAGTTTTATCAACATGCAAGGGTACATTTACTCTTTTCCCTCTATCTATATCCATATAAGTTCTTCCTTCATCACTTATACAAAGCGGAAAGTACTCATCTTGAAAGAGTGAGTGATCAAAAAGATAGGCAACTGCAGCAGGGTCATGAAGAAAGCACTCTCCCGTTTTATGGTAATCAATATAGAAGGAGACCATAGTGGCAAAGAGTTCTCCTCTTTCACTCTTTCTCCACTCATTTATATCACTTTTAGATAGTTTTAGTTGCTCTGTGACATCAAGTCCTATCTGTGTGATATCTAAGCTTAATGAATATACAAACTTAGCCCCTTCTATATTCTTATAGATATTTGCTTCAGCTAATTCTGAAACATTTCCCCTTGTTGCAAGAGCCCCTCCCATTACAACAACCTTACCTGTTAATGGAACAAGGGAAGGATCATTTTTATAAACAGAAGCTAAATTAGTTAAAGTTCCTGTTGTAACTATCGTTAACTCTTTTTGATACTTTTTTATCATGCGAGAGATAAAGCTAACTGCACTTTCACCTTGTACACTCTTACTAGATTTGGGAAACGAAACATTTCCAAGTCCATTAGCTCCATGGATACCTTTTACATATTCACTTGGCGTGTAGATATTACCATTAAGTTCTTCTTCCCCCATAAAAACTGGAATATCATCTCTATTAAGTAAAGAGAGAATTGTTAGAGTATTCTCTACAGATTTTTTTGTGCTGACGTTTCCAAATGTAGTTGTAAAACCTAAAATATCAAAATTAGGATTTGAGATGGCAAGTGCGATAGCCATTGCATCATCAATACCTGTATCCATATCTAGAATTATCTTTTTCATATTTTCCTCTCGCATATTCTAATTCATCCTAAGAAAAGATCAAAATAGATCTTTTTTCTAGATGCTATCTTTATTATCTTTTGTTTTGGTTATCCAGTTTATCTGGAGGAGGAATTATATGGCTAAAAGTGAAAGTGTAAAGAAGAGCCCTGCTAGTGCAGAAGCTCCTAAGAAGGAAGTTAGAGAGGTACATGAACTCTCTTATGTACAAGGTAAAGGTTGGGCTGTTAAGAGACAGAGCAGTGATAAAGTTATCAAGTACTTTAAAACTAAGGTAGAAGCAACTGAATACATTGTTAAAGTCAGCGAAAATACAAAGACCAGTGTTGTAATCAAACTGAAGAATGGTAAATATCAGAAGTTTGATAATGCTATGAGAGCACTCTCTTATGCAAAAGAGAAGGGTGAAGAAGAGTAAATAACCAAGCCACAGGATAAAAACTGTGGCTTTTTTATTAACTACTTTGGAAAGAGGATATCAAATGTTAAATGAAACAGCGCTAGAAGATATTTAACTTAACAACTTTTTAATAGTTTATCCTCTTTCTTTCTACCACTTATAAAGTAGAAATCATCATTAGAAAGCTTCATCTCACATTCAAGGCAGGATGAGAAGATATGTGCACACTCTTCTGCACTTATTAAGTCTCTTGAGATATCTTCCTTAATTCCCTTATGGTGGTGCATTATCATCTTTCTACCCATAGAGTGTGCAATTACCAGTAAGCCATCAGTTGATAAAAGTGTGGCTAAATGTGTGATCAAACGCACTGGCGAGATAAAGTGTGGAAATGCATTGTAGACGATAATTCGGTCAAATTTTGTATTAAAAGGGTACTCTTCTACATCTGCATTAATTATTTCTACCTCTTTATCTTTATACTTCTCTCTAGCTATCGCACACATCTTTGGTGAGATATCTATAGCAGTAAGTTTTACCTTTCTCTCTAGGAGAGCATCAAAAAGAACACCTGTTCCACAAGCTACATCAAGGACTCTATTACCTTCACCTATATTGGCAAGAGTTAATATTGTATCAATCTTATCTTTAGAATCATTTTGAAGAGAGTCCCATATTGCTGCTTTGCTATCAAAATAATCTATTATCTCTTTTTTGTTCATTATTTTTTATTCCACTTCTTTGCTTCAGTAGCTAACCAATCTACCCATGGTGCAAAGCCTTCACCTGTTTTGGCAGATAGTGGAAATACTTTAGCTTTAGGATTTAACTTAAGGATCCTCTCTGTTGCTTTTTCAACTGAAAAATCAAAGTAAGAAGCGGCATCAAGTTTATTAATTAAAACAACATCTGAGATCTGGAACATTAGAGGGTATTTTAATGGCTTGTCATCGCCTTCTGGAACTGAAAGTATCATAGCATTCTTAACAGAACCTGTATCAAACTCAGCTGGGCAAACAAGGTTGCCTACATTTTCAAGAACTACGATATCTAAGTTATCACACCCCATCTCTTTAAGACCTTGACGGGTCATATCTGCATCTAAGTGGCACATTCCACCAGTGTGAAGTTGAATAGTCTTTACACCTGTCTTAGCTATAGTCTTTGCATCAACATCACTATCGATATCTGCTTCCATAACGCCAATGTTGAAGGAGCTTTTTAATGCCTCAATTGTTCTAACAAGGGTAGTGGTCTTTCCTGCTCCGGGTGAGGACATAAGATTTAAAAGGAATACTCCTTTTTCTTTTAATTTATCTCTTAAGAGATTTGCATCCTTATTGTTATCCTCAAAGATTGAGGCTTTTATAGTAAAAACCTTGAAAGCATCCATATTGCATCTCCTGTATGCTTAACCTACCACGCAGGAGATACAATGTCAAAAAAAAGAAGAAAATTATTTTGCTAGTGCGGCTTTTATAAATGAGTAGAAGATGGGGTGGGGTCTGTTAGGCCTTGATTTAAACTCAGGGTGGTATTGAACTCCTACAAAGAAGCGATTCTTAGCAAAATCAACCGCTTCAACAAGATGGTCATCAGGTGAGGTTCCCGCTATCTTGAGACCATGAGACTCAAATTCTTTTCTATACTCATTATTAAACTCATATCTATGGCGATGGCGCTCTTGTACTACCTCTTTATCACCATAAGCTTTTTCAAGCATAGTTCCTTTTACGATCTTACAAGGGTATGCACCTAGACGCATTGTTCCACCCTTTGCTGTGATATTCTTTTGCTCACTCATAATATCAATAACAGGGTGTGTGGTATCAGGATCAAACTCAGAGGAGTTAGCATCCTTCCACTTAAGTACATCACGTGCCACTTCGATCACGGCAATTTGCATACCAAGACAGATACCAAGATATGGGATGTTATGTTCTCTTGCATAGCGGCAGGCGGCGATCTTACCTTCAATTCCTCTTGAGCCAAAGCCTCCAGGAACTAAGATACCATCCACATCACTAAATAGAGTTTTAGCACTTTCATCTGTTACCTCTTCACTATCGACCCACTTAATTTCAACCTCAGCACCATTATGCCAAGAGGCGTGGCGAAGAGCTTCGATAACTGATAGATATGCATCATGTAGTTGAATGTACTTGCCAACTAAAGCTATTTTAACTTTTCTTGAAGCTTCTGCGATGGTATTAAGCATCGCTTCCCATTCACTTAGATCTCTAACACCTGCGTCCATGTTTAGTTCTCTAAGAACGATGGTATCAAGATTTTCACGAGCTAGCATTATAGGGGCTTCATAGAGTACTGGTACTGTGGTGTTTTGGATAACGCAATCAGGTTTTACATTACAAAATAGGGCGATCTTTTTAAGTACATTCTCTTCGATCTCATCATCTGCACGACAGACTATGATATCAGGGAAGATACCGGCACCCATAAGTTCTTTTACTGAGTGTTGGGTAGGTTTACTCTTATGTTCATCTGAACCACTTATATAGGGAACTAGTGTTACATGAATAAAGAGACAATTCTCTTTTCCAACTTCATGTCCGATCTGTCTTATAGCCTCCAAAAATGGTTGAGATTCTATATCACCAGTGGTACCACCAATTTCTGTAATAACCACATCTGCACCTGTCTTTTCACCAAGAGAGTAGATAAAACTCTTTATCTCATCAGTTACATGAGGAATAATTTGAACAGTTGATCCTAAATACTCACCGCGTCTCTCTTTTTGAAGTACATTCCAAAAGGTGCGTCCACTTGTAAGGTTTGAGAACTTATTCAGGTCTTCATCAATAAATCTCTCATAATGGCCTAGATCAAGGTCAGTTTCTGCTCCATCTTCAGTTACGAATACCTCTCCATGCTGAAGTGGGCTCATAGTACCTGGGTCTACGTTCATATATGGGTCCAGTTTTTGAGCGGCAACCTTATAGCCTCTACTCTTTAATAGACGGCCAAGAGAAGCTGCTGTAATACCTTTACCTAGGCCGGAGACAACGCCTCCGGTTACAAAAATGTGCTTAGTCATTCTTTCTTCCTCTTTAAGTTGAATATATCCTTATTATGGCCATGGCTGCTTCACTTAGTGTGATGCGGTTGTTCATAGCCCTGCGTTCTATTAAGTGGTGTGCTTCCTCTTCCGAACACCCCTTCTTCATGATTAGTAAACTCTTTGCTCTTGAAATTAACTTAAGCTCTTCGACTTTTGCTTCAAGACGTTTATTCTCTTTTATAAGCTTGTCGCATCGTCTTTTAAAAGCAAAAGAGAGCTTAATAGCCTCAGTAAAGATTTGTAAAATTATAGGCTTAGTAATTAAAATAATTGAGCTATCTGAAAGTAAGGCAGAGAACTCTTCATATAGCTCCTCTTTTACGATGAGTATAACTTCAGCATCTGTACTTGCTACGATCATCCTAGCAAGCTCAACGGCATCATCATCTTGTAGTGGGTAGTTGATAACAACAAGATCATAAAGCTCATCAAGTACTAATCTTCTACATCTAGAGCCTGAAGTACATGGAAAAGGGGTGATAAAGCTAATGGCCTTGCATGCAAGGTCGCATAGTGCGTCTGCACTCTTTGTAGTTGCTGAAACAAAGAGAACCCTTTCCATATCTTTTGGTATCCTATGTCACATTGAATTCCATTTCAATGGCTTTTTTCTTAGGATAAGAAGATGTATATACCTCATGCCAATCCTGTCTCTTGGCTTTTAAGAAGCAGGTAAGGAAGTGCTCGGGAAGTGTGTTTCTAACAAAAGCTGAACTTTCTGCCTTTCTAACTGCATCGATAAGGGTGCGTGGAAGCTCTTCGCCTGTTCTATACTCTTCGATATCTAGATCTTCATTGATACCCTCAACTGCTGCTTTTACAAGTAAAAGGGTAGCGATATAAGGGTTACAGGCATTATCTGGAGAGCGAACTTCAATCCTCTCAGAGTCTGCATAAGCCCCCTCTGGCATTCTAATAAGCAGGCCTCTATTTCCTGAACCTGCATCGACGGTAAGAGGTGCATCAGAGAGACCAAAGCGCTCATAGGAGTTAACAGTTGGATTTAAAAAGACGGTAATTTCACTAATTCTGCGTAGAATGCCAGCTGCCATTGCTCTTCTCTTTGAAGTTAATGCATCCCCATTTTTCCTAATAGAGATACTAATATGGAAGCCAGAACCACTCTCTTTTTCTAGGGGAAGAGGTAAGAAGGAGGCGTAAAGTCCTGCTCTAGAAGCAAGTGTTTTTACCATTGAACGGAAGGTGATAACATTATCAGCGGCATCAAGGAGTAGTGAGTGTCTAAAGACAACTTCATTTTGGCCTGGTCCCTTTTCATGGTGACTAGACTCAAACTTAAGTCCCATCTCTTCCATATTTAAGCATATCTCACGTCGAATATTCTCACCTTTATCAAGTGGTGCGATATCAAAGTAGCTTGCATTATCCATTGGTGTGAAGGTAGGTTCACCCTCATCGTTAAGGTTAAATAGGTAAAACTCTAGTTCAGAGCCAATGTAAGCTTCATATCCCTCTTCTAAAAGAGATTTTTCATAAGCTTTCAGCATTGAACGGCAATCGCCTTCAAAGACTCTGCCATCTGGATGTCGAATAGTACAATAGAAACGAATTACCCTGCCTTGAGCTGGACGCCAAGGGAGTACTGCCATTGTTGATGGCTCTGGGAAGAGCAAGAGATCAGAGTCTTCGATATTTAAAAATCCTCTGATCTGGCTAGCATCGAAGCGAACTCCTTCATTAAAAGCTTTGCCGAGGGTAGATACTGATACAGAGATGTTTTTCAGCTGCCCAAAGATATCACAGAAAGCAAGACGAACAAATCTTACATCGTTCTCCTCTGTATATTTCATAATTTCATCAATTGAATATAGTGTAGCCATCTCTCCTCCTAAATATTTGTATAGAGCTGCTTATATGGGTTCGAGCTATTAGCCTCAAGAACAAGGAAATGATGACTCATTAGCTTTTCTTTGTCCATGGAGAATATGTTGCAGTACTCCTCAATCTTTTCACTAAGTTCTGCCATCTCCTCCTCATTTGCATCATGATAAGTAACTTGTGCTGGTAGGTCAGGGGGAGGGTAGTCTGAGGCTAAGAAGATCTTTCCCCCGTGCATTCCAGTTCCACAGAAGTAGCCAACTGGAGGTTTTCCATTAAGACCTAAACCTAGGACGATAATTGTACCCCCAGCTAAATACTCACCTAAAAAGGAGCCTGCATCCGCTCCAATTATTAAAAGAGGCTGTTTCTCCTTATATGCCTTCATATGAATTCCGGCTCTATACCCCGCTCTTCCTTTTATGTAGATCTTTCCACCACGCATTGCATAGCCACAGGCATCACCTACAGAGCCATGGACAATGATGGTTCCTGCATTCATCGTGTCACCTACCGCATCTTGAGCGTCGTCCAGTACTTCAATAGTGGCACCATCTAGACAGGTTCCAAGTGCATTACCTGGAACTCCATGGATAAGGAAGTGTTTATTGTTCATCCCTGAACCAATATAACGTTGACCCATAACATTATATAGTTCAACTGTCTCCTCTTTTCGCTCTCTTATCTTCTCATTTAAAACTTTGAAGTCTAAATCTTCTGCATCAAGTCCAACTCTACTCATCTTACTCTCCTGCGTGCCTGATACCGAGTATCTCAAGTTCTTTTACATTAAGTCCTATACCACGAAGCATAGCTCTATTGCCCTTTAAGGCTTCTATAGAGTTAAGCCCCATACCACCCATCATCTCTTTGATCTCATGCTTCCAAGCTGTTACCAAGTTGATAAGTCTTTCAGCTCCCTCTTCAGGGTTAAGACGCTTTACCAGATCTTCTCTTTGAGTTGCTATACCCCAATTACAGCGGCCACTATGACAACTTTGACAGAGGTGACAGCCAAGGGCGATAAGGGCAGCTGTTCCAATGTAAACTGCATCAGCACCTAGTGCAATTGCTTTTACAATATCTGAAGAGGAGCGAATTGACCCTCCTACAACAAGCGAAAGCCTATCTCTAATTCCCTCTTCACGAAGACGTTTATCTACCGCTGCTAAGGCTAATTCTATAGGGATACCAACATTATCTCTAATTTGAGCAGGAGCTGCACCTGTACCACCTCTGAAGCCATCAATTGCAATGATATCAGCACCTGAACGGGCAACACCGGATGCGATAGCAGAAACATTATGTACTGCTGCGATCTTTACAATTACAGGTTTTGTGTAGTTAGTAGTCTCCTTTAGTGCAAAAACCAGTTGCCTAAGATCTTCAATTGAATAGATGTCATGGTGTGGAGCGGGGCTAATTGCATCACTTCCTTCACTTACCATACGGGTACGTGCAACATCTCCTACGATCTTCTTGCCTGGTAAGTGGCCACCAATACCTGGCTTTGCACCTTGTCCCATCTTAATCTCGATAGCACACCCTGCTTTAAGATATTCAGGATGAACACCAAAACGACCACTAGCAACCTGTACGATGGTATTGTCTCCATATTTATAGAAGTCCTCATGTAAGCCACCTTCACCGGTGTTGTAGCAAATCCCAAGTTCATGGGCGGCCATAGCTAAGGCTTTATGCGCATTGTAGCTTATAGAGCCATAACTCATTGCAGAGAACATTATAGGAACATCTAGGCTAAGTTGAGGTGTTGTTACTGGTATTATATGACCAGCTTTATCTCTCTTTATTTCAGGGTTCTTTTGTCCTAAGAAGACACGCGTTTCCATTGGTTCTCTAAGAGGATCGATAGGTGGGTTTGTAACCTGACTTGCATTTATAAGCATACGGTCAAAGTAGACAGGAAACTTCCTTGGATTTCCCATCGATGCAAGCAGAACTCCACCTGTTGAGGCTTGACGAATAAGATCTGTTATTCTATCTCCACTCCAGTTTGAATTTTCTCTAAATGTATTACCACTCTTTACAACTTTTAGTGCATGAGTAGGGCAAGTTACAACACAACGCTGACATGCTACACATCTTGAGTCATCTGCTACCATTATCTTAAGTTTTTCGTTAAATGAGTGAACTTCATTAGCACACTCTTTTTCACAAAGACGACAGTTAATGCATCGAGTTGGATGTCTAACTATCTCATATTCTGGATAGATATATGCGCTATTCATTAGATTACCCCCTCTGCCTCTTTGTTTACTTTAACAATGACAGGTTCACCACCACGTGGGTACCAGATGCGGTCAAGGGAGCTTTCAATTACCCTTATTGCACTCTCTTCTGAAGAGAAGTAGACCATGTCATCCTTTTCCGCAGCAACTAAAGAACGGAGCTTTAAGCGATCATTTAAAGCCATAAGGCCACCTCTAAAAGCTAAGATGATAGAGAAGGGGCCATTTATCAAAAGGGAAGCAAATGTATTTCTTAAATATGTATATTCAGCCTTCTTCTCTTCATCCATCCTTGAGATGGTGCTCCAGAATGGGGCTGCAATTACATGTGCACACTCCTCTAATGAAAGACCCTTCTTCCTATGTAGATAGTCGATCATATAGGTAATAACTTCTGTATCTGTTTGAAGAGTACACTTATATCCATGCATCTCAATTGCACGTCTATTAGCATCATATGAGGAGATCTCTCCATTGTGGACTATAGAGCAATCTAAGAGGCCAAATGGGTGAGCTCCACCCCACCATCCTGGTGTGTTGGTAGGGTAGCGACCATGAACAGTCCACGCATAACCTGCATACTCATCTAAGCGATAGAACTCACCTACATCTTCTGGGTATCCTACCGATTTAAAGATCCCCATATTCTTACCACTAGAGAAGACATATACCCCTTTAAAAGCGGTATTTAGTTTGATAACACAGCGAACGGTGTACTCATCTTCATCAAGTTGACTTTGAGTTAGTTTCGTTGGAAGCGGGGTGACAAAGTAACGCCAAATAAGAGGTTCATCGGTAATATTCTTATGCTTTCTAACTGGGATCTTTGAAAGGTTTACTATATCAAAATGCTCATCAATAAACTCTTCAGTCTCTCTTCTTGCGCTATCATTATCATAGAAGATGTGAAACGCATAAAAGTCTTTGTACTCTGGATAGATCCCATAACCTGCAAATCCACCGCCAAGCCCATTAGAGCGTTCATGCATAATTCTAATTGACTTAATCATAGATTCACCAGTGAAACGTCTTCCACTTCTAGATAACATGCTAGAAATAGCACAGCCTGCTGGTATCCTTAGCTGGCCTTCTCTCTGAAAGCTTTCCATATAGGAACCTCCTTGCGGATAAAAAAGAAAGACGACTTGTAAAAGACACATGGTTTGTGCACTTTACAAGACGTCTTTGTCTTATCCTTAGGTGAGATTAGAGGAAAAGAACTACTTCTCTTCCTCTTTTTGACTTGATATTAGAGAAAGGCGGAACCTTTGTCACTACTAAATAAAAGAAATAATTTATTTTTCTCGTGTGCTATTTTAATATACCATCTTTGCTCTTAGTGCCATATTGCGCCAATAGTCATATACATCATCTGGAGGCACATCAGTACCTTTGGGGTACATCTTATTAAGATTTACGAATAGTTTGTCATTTGTATTAATGTAAATTTTATTTAATTTATTTTCATTTATTGTTTTGAAAATAGACTTCTCAATAGCTTTAAGAGATATCTCTTCTTTAATTGAAATATTGAAGGGTGCTAATTTGTTATTTGTTAGAGAGATAATAAGAGAATCAATTTCCTCATTACTCATATTGGAAATTAGCTTAAGTCTTTCTTTTGGAGTGGCTTTTTCAAATAATGATGCTTCATTATTGGGCATGGTAGCAATGCTATCTAGTAACATATAAAGAAAAATAGGGTAGGTACATACACTTGGCTTTTCACCTGGAGAAAAGTCAACGTGAGTTTTTGTTGCAGCAGGAAGCGCAAATACTACGCATAGTAATATGATAGCTATAGAAAAAATTCTTTTCACTTTAACCTCCTATTTATAGTGTTTTCCTCTTTTCTAGGTGAAAGAAGAAAATAATAGTAAGCAAACTGTCTTTTATCATCTATAAAAAGTTTAAATGCAGAAAAAAAAAGGTTCAATCATTTTTTTTGTGGGATGAGAAATAACTTGAATCAACAAGGGCATTTAAAAAGAGAGGGGACGTACGCTAAGTTTTATACAAGAAATAAAAAACCAAAACAAAAGCGAGGCGTCCCCGAATGAACACTATCACATTTTTATCTCATTTAAAAGGCTTTATACACAAAAGAATTTACATAGGAAAATCTATTTAATAGGTGGATTGCTAGAGGAGTAAATTTTCTAAATACAAAAATATTGATGACGTAACACACTTTTTTCCATCTACAGTATCTGATAATTATTTATAGCATATATACTAGCGCTTAGTATTTTAAAATTTAGCTCGAAAGGTGTAATCATAAAACTATTTTTACTCATCATGTTGACACTAAGGTAAAGAATCGTGTACAACGATGGGTATAACAAGGACGTTATGGCTTTACACCATGCGTCCTTATTTTTATTTAAGGAGAAGAATCTTATGGAAACAGTGACAGATTATTTTGGCTCTCTAGTTTTTAACGATGACACAATGAGAGAGAGACTTCCTAAAGATGTTTACAAAGCCCTAAAGAAGACAGTTGCAGAGGGTAAAGACCTCGACTTAACAGTTGCAAACAGTGTTGCTAACGCAATGAAGAACTGGGCTGTTGAACATGGATGCACACACTATACTCACTGGTTCCAACCTATGACAGGTATAACCGCTGAAAAGCATGAAGCTTTTATCTCTCCAGCTCCTGGTGG
>X235_Pygmy_Slow_Loris__coassemble_61_pt1 | contig 14968 bp, 13 predicted proteins | sample X235_Pygmy_Slow_Loris__metabat2_low_PE_001 | metagenome-assembled genome bin X235_Pygmy_Slow_Loris
AACGTTGAAGTAAAAAGCTCTCCCTCTTCTCTCCGCTATACCACCCTGAACCTGCGACATGGATTATATACTTAGCCTCTAATCCAAATGAGGGGGTAATAACCGCTTCTGAGATAGGACAAGAACCAATTGCTTTACAAGCGGCTTTAAGTTTGACGCTATCAGAGGCAGCAAAGATAGATGAGCATATTCCAGGGTATGGCATTAGATCTGTATGAGCTGCATTTACAATTGCATCTACCTTCATCTTTGTAATATCACCAAGTACTAGATAGTTCACACGCACCTCCTCTTACATTATAAACCCAAATACGAGATATAAAACGGCTGAAATTAACATAGCAATTGTAGCATATGGAAGTTGCGATAGCGCATGGTCCATATTCTGTATTCTACAACAACTAGAGGTTAGAACAGTTGCATCTGAGTAGAAGCAAGCGTGAGAACCAAGAGTTGCGCCTGAAACTATAGCACCCATAACAAGGTATAAATTTGCTCCAAGTGAAGCAGCTAATGGTAAAAAGAGAGGAACAACGATAGCTGGAGTTCCCCAAGCTGAACCTATGGAGAAGTTTAAAGCGGCAACTATAATAAAGACTATAGCTGGAAACAGCGTGGGTGAGAGCCACTGCTGTACATAGCGAATTGCAAAGTTTGCTATCCCGATCTCATCCATCGCCTCTTGCATTACGAATACAAAGAAGATAACAGCTACTGTTGGTATCATATTACAAAAGCCATGCATAGCAAGGTCGAAGAAACGAGAGAGTGATATGATCTTTCTAGGAATGTAGATAACAAAACAAACTACAATAGAGGCTAAGATTGCTAAAAAAAGATCGACACCGATAATTGCAAGGATTAAAAGTGTTGCAATTGGCAAAATAAAGTCTAAGGCATTGCCACCATAGGCTACATCATCCTCATCCTCTATATTTAACTCTCTACTCTCTTCTGAGTATACACACCCTGTTTCTTTTACTCTCTTATAGGCTTTCTTCATAACACCAATCTTAGGTATCAAGCCAAAGATAAAGAGAGGTACCATGATAACTGCAACAATTGCATAGAATGCATAAGGGATGATGTGGATAAAGACCTCTAAGCCAGAGGAGTAACCAAGTTCTCTTACAGCAGGAACTGAGTAAAAGAGTCCAGCAAAGAAGACGGCCCAAGTTGAGAATGGAAGTATTGAGCAGACAGGGGCACCTGTTGAATCAATGATATAAGCGAGTGCTTCACGAGGCACCTTCTGCTTATCTGTAAGCTTGGACATACAAGTAGATAGCGTCATGATATTAAGATAGTCATCAATAAAGATGATAATACCTAGAAGCCAGGTGACCATCTGTGTTGTTTTAGGTCCCTTACAGAACTTCTCAAGCTTCTTTGAAAAACCAATTGTTCCATGAGAAGCACCTAAAAGTGCAATAAGAGCGCCAAAGAAGGCACATACCATTAAAACCCACTGGTGGTCATAATCTGTTGCGACTCTAAAGAAGGCATCCATCCAGTGAGAGGGAAACTTTAAGCCATACATGCTTATATAAGCGACTAAAGTTCCAACAACTAAAGCTTCAAAGATCCTCTTAGTTTTAAGTGCAATTACTATAACAACTAAGATAGGAAGAAGGCATAGAAAACCATAATCCATAAGCTGCCTTCTAAAGCTTAACCATTTTATCTAGAGAGAGGACAAAGGTTGTACATCCCCCACTCTTTGCATGAATGCTTTGATTTAAAGAAGCTGAAGTTTTTCCACTTGGAAGTGGCATCTTTACATCAACTTCTTTTTTTCCAGCACTCTCTTTTAAAATTGATAGAGCTTTTTCAACTTTATCATCTTCAGTTCCTATTAAGAGAGTACTATTTGTCTTCTTAAACCAACCACCACGAGTTGAAAGACGAGTTACAAAGAAGCCACTTTGATTTAAAAGCTCTGTTGCATGCTCTTCATCTTCAAGATCTACAATTGCAACTATTAGTTTCAAATTATATTTCTCCTACTTTTCTTTTTAGGGAGGATAATAATGAAAAAGCCATTCTTAAAGAGTAAAAGTATCATTTTTATACTTTCTTAATACAGAATGGCTAATAATAAATAGAAAATTAACAACTATACGTTACTACTATCGTCTACTACACTATCTTCACTAAGAGGTGTAATGCCTTTAATAGAGATATCAACATTATACCCTTTGCTATCTAAATACTTTAAGATCTCTTCAAGGGAGTAAGCATCTAGTCCCTGTTGAGGAGATGAGACGAAGCGCACATTTGCACTGTCAGCTTGAACTGCGTATGAGGGTAAGATCTCACTAGTTTGACGACTATTTGAACCAAAGAGGATAAAACCACCAATAAAGACAACTACAACAGCTGCGGCTGATGTGATCATAGCAGGAATAGAAAACTCAATCTTGCGGCGAAAGAAACTAATCTTCTTTCCACTATCGAAGTACTTCTTCTCTAAGAGGTTAAAGGTCTGCTCCTTTCTTCTTGCTAGCTCCTCATCCGATGGGGATGCTGATTCAATTAAAGCAGAAAGCTCTTTTAGTTTTTCAAGTCTTCTTCTACAGGCACTGCAGTAGGAGAGGTGTTCTTCTGTTTGGCTTTTAAATGGTTCAGAAAGCTGACCATCTAAATAAGATGAAAGCAGCTGTTCGTCAATACACATAGCCATCCTCCTTAGTCAGGATATCACTTAGCTTCTTTCTAGCTCGGTGCACCCTCACTTTTACGTTGCTCTCGGAAATACCTAGTACTTTGCCAATAGCTTGGTAATCAAGATGGCCATACTCCTTTAGAAGAATTACCATTCTTAGGTTTTCAGGAAGGGCACTAATGGCCTCCCTAACCTCTTTAACAGTCTCCTTCTCTGAGAGTACCTCTCCTCCATCACGAGTTGTAGATGTTGGAGAGTAAGACTTAATCCTCTCTGTTGTTGACAACTCCCTGCGATTACGCCTTACATGGTTAAGAGCTAGGTTTTTAGCAACTCTTATAAGCCAGTACTTAGCATCATCAGTTGAAGGAAATGTCATGTTCTTTACATAGAAGCGTTCAAACGCTTCTTGAACCAAATCTTCAGCTATATCCATGTTGTACACTACATGATAACAAACTCTCATTAAGAGCACGTAGCACTCATCATAGACTAGCTTAAAAGAGGCTCTGTCAGTACTTTTTATTTCCATAGCTCTAAACACATCTCAATAGAAAAGGTTACACCTTCTCCAGAACTGGGCCCTGAGGAGTATCTTTAACGACAAAACCAAGAGAAAGGATCTTAGCTCTAAGCTCATCCGCTTTAGCAAAATCCTTAGCTTTCTTAGCTTCTGCTCTCTCTTTAGCAAGCTCTAGTGCTTCAGGAGTTCCAACAACTTCCGCTTTTTTAACCTCTGCCTTATCTAGATCTAGACCTAGGATAGTATCCATATCATAAAGAACTCTAAGTTTATCAGCGCTAGAGACACTCTTATCCTTTAAAAGAAGGTGTACTTGAGCAAGCGCTTGCGGAGCATGCAGATCATTATCCATTGCATCAAAGAAGGCTTTTTCATACTTCATAGCCTCCTCACTGATCTTTTCAGAGGGCTTTGCTTCTTGTTTTAAAAGGGCGACCTTCTGCATTAAAGCATTTCTAGCTGTCTTTGCATGATCTAAGGCTTCATAACTAAACTTAAGCTGGCTTCTATAGTGGCCACCTAAGCAGAAGTAACGGTAATCGAGAGGGTCATACCCCTTCTCTTTTAAAACTGAAAGGGTTAAGAACTCACCAGATGATTTACTCATCTTACCCTTATCGTTAAGTAAGAACTCACCATGGCACCAGTAATTTACCCAAGGCTTATGCCCAGAGGCCGCTTCAGATTGTGCGATCTCATTGGTATGGTGCACCGGGATTGCGTCGATACCACCACAGTGGATATCGAAGTGGTCACCAAGGTAGTGACTACTCATTGCCGAACATTCAATATGCCAACCTGGATATCCACGTCCCCAAGGGGAATCCCACATCATAACTTGGTCTTTAAACTTAGAGTTGGTAAACCAAAGAACGAAGTCTTTAGGATTTCTCTTATTGCTATCAACTTCAATTCTTGCACCCTCTTTAAGGTCATCAAGATTTAACTTAGCAAGTTTGCCATAGTCATCGATAGTATCAATTGAAAAGTATACATTTCCACCTGAGATATATGTATGACCATTCTCTTCAAGCTTCTTGATCATTTCAATCATATCTTGAATGTGATCTGTTGCTTTACATACGATATCAGGACGAATGATATTAAGCGCCTTTTCATCATCAAAGAAGGCTTTAGTATAGAACTCTGCGATCTCCCAGACACTCTTGCCTGTCTCTTTTGCTCTCTTACCTATCTTATCTTCTCCATCGTCCCCATCCCCTGTTAGGTGACCTACATCTGTAATATTCATAACATGCTCAACCTTATAGCCAGCATGAGCGAGGGTACGATGTAAAAGATCTTCAAATATATAGGTTCTTAAATTTCCAATATGTGCAAAGTTATAGACAGTTGGGCCACAGCAGTACATAAGTGCCTTTCCAGGGTAGATTGGAACGAACTCTTCTACTTTTCGGCTCATTGTATTGTACAGCTTAACCATGAATCTCTTCTCCTTGACCTATGAATTGGTCTAATATTGCATTATATGGATTTAAAGGTACGCTTAAAAGAGGAAAAAATCAACATTTTGACGGAGTTTGACCTAGGCGGGGCAAGCACTCTAAAGTGTGGTGGAAAAGTACGCTACATCGCCTATCCAACTTCTGCTGAAGAAGCCTCTATATTAATCAAGACAGCCCGTGAATGTAATTATAAAAGTTATATAACTGGTTCTTTAAGTAATATCTTAGTTCAAGATGGCCTTCTCGATTACCTTGTTATCTCAACACAGAATTTAAAAGGTATTGTTATTAAAGGGGATCTTGTAACTGCCTATGCAGGTGAAAAACTTGATCAAGTGATAAATAGAGCGATAGAACATAACCTAATAGGACTTGAAAAACTTGGGGGTATCCCGGGAACCATAGGGGGCGCTGTTGTGGGCAATGCCGGTGCAAATGGCGTACAAACCTCAGATAACTTCTTCTATGCTGACTACCTTGATAAAAATGGCAATATTGCCCGTATGCCTGCCTACTCTGACTCCTTTGGTTATAGAAGCTCGCCATTTACAAATGAGATGTTTGTTGTAAGTGCCTCATTTCGCTTAAAGCCCTCACGTTACAGCGCAGAAGCAAGAAAACAAAAGGAGGAGTATATAAGAAAAAGAAAGGAGATGGGGCAATACCGCTACCCTTCTCTTGGGTGTTTCTTTAAGAATCCTGAAGGGGAAAGCGCGGGAGCTTTAATAGATAGATGTGGCCTTAAAGGCTTACATGTTAATGATGCAACAGTCTCAAATGACCATGCCGCTTTCTTAATTAATAGAGGGAAAGCTACCGCGAATGATATCTATACACTTTCAAAACTTGTAAAAGCTAAAGTAAAAGAAGAGACCGGAATAGAACTCGAATATGAGGTTAAGTTCTTAGGAGATTTCAAAGAGTAAGGGAAAAACTACACTTAAGATCACCTTTACTTGTAAGCTTGCATTCAAAAGCAAAGCCCGATATAGCATAACTAAACCCATAGTAAAACTGACCGTTTTCCACTCCTGCTTGAAAAATTTCATCATCATATGCAATTACAGGCTTTAAAGAGGAGTCAAAACCAAGTTTATATTGTCTCCACTTTATATATGCACTTGTACTTCTTTTATACTTTCCTTCACTTGAAAAGGAGGAGTTATGAGTTGAACCAAGTTCAAAGTCATCAAATTTAAGAAGTAACTTCTCCTTTCCTTCATGAAAGCGATAGGAACCAGATAGATAAGCATCACGCCCAAAAGAGAGGGATGAGGTGTAAGTAATACCTTTACTTTTAATTGAAAAAGCTATCTTCCTTCTTAAATTCTTTACATCTTCACTAAAACTTAAAACAGAGCCTTCTGCCCAAGATAAGGTTAAGCCCCCATAAGAGAGGGATAGAGTAAGCATAAGGTCAAATCCATTAGAATCACTTAAGCTTGCCTTTGAAGAGATGGAAAAGTAGTTATGCGTATACTTTGTCAGAAGATGTAGCGCCTCAGCACCACCCCGCGAGGGTACATCTAAAAACAATCTATCAGATACACTACCCTTACCTTGGTAAGCAAATGAAATAGTTAAAGGATAAAAAGAGAAGCTATAGCCTGAAGCAAATGAGGGGTAATAGAGCATAAAGAGGGAGACCTTATCATCAAAAAGCATAAGACCATCAGGGGAGAAAGAAACGCTATCAAAGGGATTAAATAGAGACAAAAGAGAAGGAGATGATAAATTACCAACTCTTAAAATAGAGTAGTCAAATGTAGCTTCTCCGCTCTTAGATGAGTAAGACACATACTCATCTTTATAATTAAAATTAAGTTCACTGCTCTCATATTTTATCTCTGTTGCAAATGCAGTATTAATGATGAAAATTAAGAGTATAAATAAAAACCTCATACCCTATATACACAGAAAATGAAAATTCTGTTTTATTTCACCACTAAACTAAACTTTTTTTGAAAAAAAGGGTTGGTAACTCCTTAGGGGAGTCATTATAGCGCTCACACTCTACAAACCCATTTTTCTTATACAATGCTATAGCAGCTGAAAAATTAGGAATAGTATCTAAATAAAGTTCTTTGTAACCAATAGCTTTAGCATCCTCTATAATGCGTCTAAGAAGAAAAGAAGCGATATGCATCCCCCTCCCTTCGGGACGTACAAAGAGGCGCTTTACCTCACCTCTATTCTCATCAAGCTTTCTTAGGGCAATACAACCTATAGCTCTATTATCAAGAAGGGCTAAATATAGACGACCAAAGGGGTGAGAGTACTTTAACTTTATATCACTAACCTCATCATCATAATGCTGGACTATAAGATACTTTTCAAACTCAGGATTTAAAGAAAGTAGAAGATCTGTATACTCCTTAAATAAAGAGAGGACCTCTTCTTTATAATAAAGACCATCAACAAGGTTTATTTCCATGCTGATGGTCTATCAAATTAAAGTAAAATAAGCAACATTAGGTTCTCATCTCTCTATTAAATGGCTTACCTAGTGCAGTTGGTGCGGTAGTTTGGTTTTTAGAGGTAAAAGCCAAAACTACGATTACCAAGATGTATGGAAGCATAACTGCAAGCTCATATGGGAAGTTAATTCCAAGGGACTGTATTTGAGTTTGGAATGTTTGTGCAAATGTAAATAACAGTGCGCCACCCATAATTCTTAAAGGATGCCAGTGACCAAAGTAAACTAGCGCTACAGCGATAAAGCCACGTCCTGAGATAAGCTCATCTGAGAACATCTTAGCTTGAGCAATTGAAAGATATGCTCCAGCTAAGGCAGCTAACGCTCCGCCTAAAGCAAGTGCTTGATAACGAGTTCTATTTACGTTGATACCCATGCTATCAGCAGCTCTAGGGTGAGTACCTACAGCTCTAACTCTTAACCCCCAAGGTGTCTTAAATAAGATGTACCAAGCAAGTGGAATAAAGAGGTAGGCAAGATATGCGGCAATATTAGTCTGAAAGAAGATCTCACCGATAAATGGAATCTTAGAAAGTAGCGGAATATTTACATCTGGAATGCCAGGAATAGATTGGGTTCCGCCCACAAATGTTCTAAAGAAGGTTCCTGCGATACCTACACCAAACATCTGAAGACCAATACCTGCAATACCTTGAGGAGCACGGAAGGTAACAGTAACTACACCAAAGAAGAGTCCAAGCAGAGCACCAATGCATCCAGCAGCTAAGAATCCTAAAAGATTATAAACCATAGGAACTTCCCCGCCCTTTCCAATTGAGAATGGAATGAGCATTCCTAAGAAGGCGCCTATAGCCATAATACCTTCACAACCTAAGTTAAAGACACCAGAGCGCTGGTTGAACATCTCACCAAGACTAGCTAAGAGAAGCGCAACAGAGAATGGTATACACATTGAAAGCATATTAGTTAGCATATTAAGCATTCTTTTCCCCTCCCTTAAAACTCTTGTATTTTCTATATACCCTATCTTGGAGATATGTATTTGAAAGTACCATCTGAGCAGTTACGATAACTATAATGATTATACCTTGCATTACCTGTACTATGTTTGCAGGTACCCCTACCTTTGTGGGAGCTAATGTCGCTCCATAGATCATAAGACCAAAGAAGAAGGAGGCTGGTACTATACCCGCGGGGTGCAATAGCCCAAAGAGCGCAACTACAACGCCTGAAAAGCCATAGTTGTTAGTAACCCCTTCGATAGCTCTTCTATGTACACCAGCGATCTCAATACCACCAGCAAAACCTGCAAGAGCGCCAGAGATTACCATAGCTAAAGTTACGTAGAAGGCAACAGAGATACCACCATAGCGAGCACTTCGAGCAGAAGAGCCAGAAGCACGCATCTTATAACCTGTAGTAGTCTTCCACATAAGTAGCCAGATCAAAAGTGCCAATACTAAAGCGATGATAATACCACTATGAAGACGACCTGAGATTCTTGAAAGCCAGATGTTCTCTGTTAAGCGCATAGATTGAGGAGTTCCAGTTCCAAAGATCTTCTCACTAGGATCAAGATAGATGGTTCTTAAGCATAGGGAGTAAAATTGAGCGGCGATGTAGTTAAGCATTACAGTAGATAGTAGCTCTGAAACATTTAACTTAGCCTTCAAAATACCTGGAATACACCCCCAAATGGCTCCACCTATAATGGCAGAAAGCAAACATAGAGGAAGTAAGATAACTCTTGGGATGGAAGGGAATGCCAAAGCAACACCAGTAAAAGATAAGATACCTATTGCCATCTGACCTTCAGCACCAATATTGATAATACCTGCTCTGTAAGCTACACAAACACCTAGAGCAATAATACATAGCGGTATCGATCTTATTAAAACTTCAGTTAAATGAAGCTTGTTGGTAAGAGGTTCAATACAAATTGTATAGAAGGTTCTAGAGACATCTGCACCAATGATCCAAAGAACAATTGAAGCCATTAGCGTTGCTGCGATTATAGCAAGAATAATAATAGTAGCCTTATAGGCAATTTTAAAGCCTTTATTCATTCTCTTTTACCCCCGCCATAAGAATACCGAGCTTAGCTCGAGTAGCTTCATTGTGCTTTAGAACCTTTTGGATCTTACCTTTGTAGATAACCGCAATCCTATCTGAAAGGTTCATGATCTCCTCGAGTTCTTCAGAGATAAGCAAGATACCAATACCCTCTTTTCTCTTCTTTAAAAGCTCTTGATGGATAAACTCAACAGCACCCATATCAAGACCTCTAGTTGGATAAACAGCTATCAAAAAACGAGGATGACGTGATATTTCACGAGCTAAGATAACTTTTTGAATGTTACCACCAGAAAGAGATCCTGCAGCGGTCATTACAGATGGACATCTGATATCAAATTCAACCTTAAGCTCCTCTGCATTCTTAGTAATGGCAGAAGCATTAGTAATGCCCTTCTTACTAAATGGAGGTGAGGAGATATCCTTTAGTACTAAGTTCTCCTTGATAGAGAATGGAGGAACGATACCTTCAATATTTCGCTCTTCAGGTATATACCCCATACCCTCTTTTATAACAGCGCGAGGAGTTAATCCCTCGATCTCCTTACCGAAGAAGGTAATAGTACCACTTTCAACGGCTCTTAAGCCATTTATAGCTTCAGCAAGTTCTCTTTGACCATTTCCAGAGACACCAGCAAGTCCTACGATCTCACCTTCATTGATAGTTAAATTCAAGCCATTTAAAGCAGGAACTTTCCTATCAGACATTACAACAAGATCTTTAATATCTAGCACAACACCACCGACAGTAGCTCCTTCTTCGTTTTTAGGAAGAACAATCTCATGCCCTGTCATCTTTGCGGCGATCTCAGAGGGTGAGTAATCATCTGTATTTCCTGAAAAGACTACCTTACCATGACGAAGGATAGTAACCTTATTTGAAAGTGCTTTAACTTCTGAAAGCTTATGACTAATAAAGATGATCGAAAGTTCGCTTGTCATCCTCTTAAGTAGTAGAATTAATTCATCTGTCTCTTGAGGGGTTAAAGCAGAGGTTGGTTCATCTAAGATTAGGAACTTTGCACCTAAGCATAGGGTCTTAACAAGTTCAACACGTTGCTGTTCACCTACAGAAAGTTGCCAAACATAAGCATCAGGGTTTACATAAAGGCCATAGTGCTCTGAGACCTCTACAATATGGGAGCGAACCATTGCAAGATCTAACTTTACACCCTTCCAAGCCTTTTTATAGGCTAATGCTACATTTTCAGTAACACTCATATTAGGAACTAGCATATATTGTTGATGGACCATACCAAGACCTACACGAAATGCATCTTCAGGTCCCTTAAATACATACTCTTTATCATTAATTAATATGCGTCCTTCATCAGGTTGGTATAACCCCATTAAGATATTCATTAGCGTTGTTTTACCAGCACCGTTTTCGCCAACCAAAGCCAAAACTTCACCTTCACCAACCTCTATTGAGATATCATCAGACGCAAGCACCCCAGGGAACCTTTTGGTAATATGTTCCATCTTTAGGGATACTATCTTTCCATCCATAATGTACTCCTAAGTATAGATTGAGCCCGCTAAAAGTAGCAGGCTCATGAAAGTTTATCTTAAAGCTTTGAATAATCTACGCTAGACCAGTTAGAAAGTGTTCCCGCCTTTGCTTTAAAGGTAGCAATTGCATCTTCAACTGTCGTCTTGATCTCAGGAGTAATATAAGATGAGAGAGCAGGATTGAATTCAAACTTAAATCCACCATTATTGAAATCAAGAGGGATACACTCTCCACCCTTAACTCCGCTCTGAATCTTATCAACTAAACTAACAATAACTGCTGCATAGTTATAAGCAGATGCAGCAACACACTTAGCCTCACCTTCTGGTGTGCTAAACTGTGCAATATCCTGTCCAACCCACATTGCAGTAGGAGACTCTGCAGTTGCTCTTAAAGCTCCAATAGCTTGCTGAGAGGAACCAGTTAATACATCTGCTCCACTCTTAAGCTGGGACTGTGCAACTTCAGAAGCTTTAACATAGTCTGAGAATGAACCTGTATGAGCTACGATAATCTTTGCACTTGGATTAACCTTCTGAACACCAAGTACGAAGCCTCTATTGTATCTAGCAGCATCACCACCATCCTGTGGACCTACAAGACCAACAATATTGCTCTTTGTCATCATACCAGCAATTAAACCTGATAGATATCCAGTCTCTTCAGACTCTGGCATATATGTAAATACATTAGCAGGTCCAATTTCAGCAGAGGTACCAAAAGCAAATGATACATCTGGATACTCATCAGCCATCTCAAGAATTAAATTCTTATACTGAGCTCCATGAGCGATAATAAGGTTGTAACCTTCAGCTACATACTGTCTTGCAATTGAGCCAGCATCAACAGGTTTCATCTTCTCTGAATAAGCAAATTCAAACTTTCCAGGGATCTGTGACTGAGCCTGTACGAGACCATCGTACATGGACTGACACCAACCTTTGTCATCAATTGTGTTTTCAATAATAAGTGCGATCTTAAGCACATCTGAACCAGAAGCTTTCTGAGTTGACTCAGCAGAGCCACCAGCAAAAAGTGAAAGAGCACAGATGAGTACTAGCATAGCAACCAGTAAACGTTTCTTCATAATTTTCTCCTTTTGTTATAAGTAGTATACCAGAGCATTAGGTAGTTGGAAAGAAAAAACGAAATAGAGGAAAAAGCATCAAAGCATTAAAACAAAAAGAATTGAGATATCAAAAAGGGAAGAAAAATCAACAAAAATACAGCACTTACGAGAAGGTACTGGTGCATAAGAAATAGAAAATACAACAGTAAAACATTTATTTAAAACTTAACAAAAAACTCTGCGACTAACTTGCCTTAACAGAACTAAAAATTATTGCAAAATCCATCGTTTAATGATTAAATACATTGTTCCTAGAAAACAATAGGAAAGTGCAAAGTACATTTAGGAGAAAATTTATGGTAATTTTAACACTTAACTGCGGTTCATCATCAGCAAAGTACCAAGTTTATGACTGGGATAGAAAGGATGTTCTAGCAGTAGGCATCGTGGAAAGAATTGGCCTTGAATACTCAACAATTGAGCAAAAGGCAGAGGGCAAGGAGACATACGAGGCTAAGTTTTCCTCTCCTACACACAAAGAAGCAATTGAACTTATCTTAAAGATGCTTCAAGACCCTAAGTATGGTTGTATCAAAGATCTCTCCCAGATCGGAGCAGTTGGTCACCGTGTTCTTCATGGTGGTGAATACTTCAAGAAATCTACTCTTGTAGATGATGAAGTTCTTGAAAAACTTAAGAGTCTTGTTGCGCTTGGACCTTTACATATGCCAGCTAATATTCTTGGTATTGAAGTTGCAAGAAAGCTTATGCCTTCAGTTCCACAAGCAATTGTAATGGATACAGCATGGCACCAGACAATGCCAGAAGAGGCATTTATGTATGCAGTTCCTTATGATTGGTATAAGAAGTACAATGTAAGACGCTATGGCTTCCATGGAACAAGCCACCTCTACTGTACAAAGAGAGCCGCTGTCCTTCTGGGTAAAGAGAATAAAGATACTAATGTTATCATCCTTCACATCGGTAATGGTGCATCTGCATGTGCCGTTAAGAATGGTGTTTGTGTAGAGACATCTATGGGTCTTACTCCACTTGAAGGCTTAGTCATGGGTACTCGTTCTGGTGATATCGATCCCGCTATCATCCCATATATTTGTAAGAATGCAGGTCTTACAGTTGAAGAGATGGACACTTGGCTTAACAAGCAATCTGGTCTTAAGGGTCTTTGTGGCATGTCTGATAGAAGAGATGTACACACAGCAGCAGATAATGGTGATAAACTTGCCCAGCTTTGTATCGATATGGAGTGCCATAGAATCAAGAAGTACATCGGTGCTTATATGGCAATTCTTGGTCATGTTGATGCAATCGTCTTTACTGCAGGTGTTGGTGAGATGGGCGACCATATTAGAAAGGGTGCATGTGAAGGCCTTGAAAATCTTGGAGTAATTCTCGATGAGAAGAAGAATGCACTTTCACACTGCCGCAATGCAGAGACTTGCATCAGTGCAGACAACTCCCCTGTTAAGATCTTTGTTATCCCAACAGATGAAGAGCTTGTTATGACAGAAGATGCATATGCTCTTATGAATGGTACATATGATGTTCATACCAACTTCCACTATACATTTGAAGATCCTGCTTATGTAAATAAAGCAAGAGAAAGAGCTTTACCTGGTAACCTAGCAAAGACACCAGAACTTGAATCTATCATTGTTAGAGGAAAGAAGAAGGGTTGTTCATGCTGCTCTTGTGGTAAGTAATTAATAAAAGAGTAATGAGCTCTTAAAGCCTGTCTAGTTTTCTAGGCAGGTTTTTTTCTAAATCACTTAATTTAAGTTAAAAGGCAACAGATGTTGAAAAGCAAAACAGTTTTTCAATTGTTTGTATATATAGGGTATGAACAATTTTGAAAATACCCTTGATACTCTTATTAAAACAACAGCATATGAGAAGTTTCACATCTCTGCATTAAAACCCTTTCAGCAACTTATTATCCATAGCATTTTAGAGCATAGCGATGAAGAAAAGAGTAAAAGCAGTGCACTACTTGCAGTACTTCCAACTGGAGGTGGCAAAAGCCTCTGCTTTATGATACCAGCACTGCTTTGTAGCGGCCTTACAATAATAACCTACCCTCTTCTGGCACTAATGGAAGACCAGGGGAGAAGACTAAAAGAGGTAAATATCCCATATGCACTTTTAAAGGGTGGTCAAAGTAAAGAAGAAAGAGAAGAAGCGCTCTCCCTTATTGCTTCCGGTAAAGCTAAGATACTAATTACAAATATTGAAACTCTCTCTCAACATAAGATTCTTTCAATCTTATCTGATATGTACATCTCCCTTCTGGTTGCGGATGAAGCCCATACTTTAATCACCTGGGGCGAAGAGTTTCGTCCTATCTTTCTAGAGTTTAATAATATCATTAAAGCATTAAAGCCTGCAGAGCTCTTAGCATTTACTGCCACCTGTGATGAAAGAACTAAAAGCAGTATTGAAAAGTTATTTTCACCCTTACCTTTAAAGATAATCTATGGAGGGCTTGATAGAGAGAATATCATCTACCATAGCCTTATCTCTCTCTTTCCAATAGAAGATATAAAGGAGATAGTTAAGAAGAAAGAGAGTCGCCCTGCAATTATCTTTACACAATCAAGAGAGGACACAAAGAAGCTTGCAGCAAAACTCAAGCCCTTTTTCAATGTTAAGTTTTATCATGCAATGCTTGATAAAGAACAAAGAGTAGAAATTGAAAGGTGGTTTGCCAAAGAGAAAAATGCAATTCTGGTTTCCACCTGTGCATATGGGATGGGTGTTGATAAGAAGAATATACGAACTGTAATACACTACTCCTTACCTAAAGATGCCTCCTCCTATCTTCAAGAGTCAGGGCGCTGTGGACGTGATGGTAAAGAAAGTCATGCATATGTTCTGCTTAAAAGAGGGGAAACATCTCCCCTATTAACAATCTTTGAAGGGGATAAATGTTTTAGAAGAGAACTAATAAAAGCGATGGGAAGAGGATTGGATAACGCCTGCTCAGGGTGCGATGTTTGTGATAAGGTTGTCATCACAGGTTATGCGTATAACTACATAATAGAGAGGATAAAGCGTTATCCCTTCTTCTACACAAAAATAACAATTGCTAATCTTCTTATGCGTTTATCAAGAGGCAACTTAGATAAAAGAGAAATTGAAAGTGCTATCGATTACCTAGTAGAGCGAAAAAAAGTATCAACAATGCTATCTAGACTCTACATC
>X235_Pygmy_Slow_Loris__coassemble_65_pt1 | contig 14440 bp, 10 predicted proteins | sample X235_Pygmy_Slow_Loris__metabat2_low_PE_001 | metagenome-assembled genome bin X235_Pygmy_Slow_Loris
GCAGGAAGACCATCTTCTCTAGATAAGAATGTAATAGTAGAAGCTATAGTAAGCTTACCATTATAAGCTCTTAGATCACTTATCTTCTTTAAGTTATAACGCTCTGCACTCTCTTTAGTTAGAGAGAGTGTATAGGTGTTGTTAACATTTAATGGTGAAAGAAGTACTAGGTTATACTTACTCTGCATCTCATCCTTTGAGATGCGATAAACCTCATCAACATCCGAGATAGCACTATGTGAAAGCACACTAACGTAGAGTGTACCTGTGTAATCGATATAGCCATCTATCTCATCGTTTTTAATTGCAGATAAACAGATTGAACTACCACCAAGGTCATAAACTACATTTACATCTAAGCCTTTCTTTTCAGCTAAAGAGGAGAAGGCAGCTGCTAATATCTCATTTTCAGAGAAGTCCATTGAAGCAATTGTAATAGTCCCCTCCTCTGCTTTATCTTTTGTTATAAAAGTAAAAAGGAAGAGAGAAATAATAACTATTATAAAGACTATAATTAAGATCTTACTTCTCTTCTTTTTCTTTGCCTTCTCTTTTTTATCACTACCACTCATTAAGCTAATAGGTGTTACAACAGTTTCAACTGATGCAAATAACTTATCCACAAGTAGAGCCAATAGACATGCCGGAATTGCACCAGCAAGAATCTTTGCATTATCAACAGTCCTTATACCAGAAAAGACAAGGAAACCTAAACCACCACCTCCAACAAATGCTGAAAGTGTTAATAGGCCAACAGCAGAGACTGCAGATATTCTAATACCAGCCATTATTACAGGAAGAGCGAGTGGAAGTTGAACTTTAAAAAGGCGCTGTGCCTTTGTTAAACCAATACCTCTAGCAGCTTCCATAAGCTCTCTATCAATGGAAGAGAGTCCTGCATATGTATTTTTAATAATTGGCAATAATGAGTAGATAACTACTAGAAAGATCGCAGGCTTTTGACCAATGCCAAATAGAGGAATAGCAAGACCAAGCAAGGCCATACTAGGTATAGCTTGAACAATATTTGCAAAACCTAATACTGGTTTTTCTGCTTTCTTTAAATAGGAGATCAAGATACCAAGTGGTACACCAATTAGTATTGCAATAAAGAGAGAAAGAGTCGTCATCTCAATATGCTCTAACAAGAGTGAGATAACTTCACTAAAATTATCTTTATAGTAGGAGAATAAATCGTTAAGCATCTTTTCCATCCTCCTTTGTTAAGAACTGTCTACTTAAAGTATTGATAAGCGTACTACGTGTAATTAAGCCTTCAAGCACTCCTTCTTCAGATACAACAGGGAGTGTTGATAAATGTTTAGAGTCAAAAATTGATAAAAGATCGACAATAGAACTATCGGGAAGTGCTGAAGAGAACTCTTTTTGCATTAAATCCTCTGCTCTCATATCTATCTTATCACTTCCAATTAAAGACTCTGCAAAGAGGATTCCAATAAGGTGATGACGTCTATCTATTACCATAAGAGTATCAACTTTGCGTCTACTCATAAGTTCAATACATCTAAAGATACTCTTCTCACCATAACAGCAAACAGGGCTGGTTATCATAATATCTTTTGTTTTAATAAATTCAGGAGAGGACCATATACGATTCTTTCCAACAAAGTTCTTAACAAACTCATTTACAGGAGAACGAAGTATCTTTTCTGGGGTATCAAATTGGGCAATTTGTCCCTCTTGCATAATACAAATTCTATCAGCAAGCTTAATTGCTTCATCCATATCATGAGTGACAAAGATAATTGTTTTATGTAGCTTCTCTTGTATCTCTAAGAGGGCATCTTGTATCTGAGTTCTCGTAATTGGATCAAGTGCTGAGAAGGGTTCATCCATCAATATGATCTTAGCGTCACTCATAAAAGCTCTAGCAACGCCAACTCTCTGTTGTTGGCCGCCAGACAGCTCCGATGGATACTTATCCATATATTCATCGCTATCTAAATGCACTAAGCTAAGCATCGCTCTAGCCTTCTCATCAAGCTTCTTTTTATCATGTTCAGTTAAGGCGGCGATTATCTTAATATTTTCACCTATCGTGAGATGAGGAAAGAGACCAACACGTTGTATTACATAGCCAATATTTCGCCTAAGTGTAACACTATTCTCTTTAGAGATATCTTTTCCATCTATAAGAATCGTCCCTGAAGAGGGCACAATAAGTTTATTTATCATCTTTAGAGTGGTTGTTTTTCCACATCCAGACTCACCAATTAAGACGATAAACTCACCATCCTCTATTTTAAAGGATATGTCATCTAAGATCTTTTTATCTTTATACTCTTTAAAGACGTTTTTAAACTCTATCAACATACACCTCTTATCTTTTAATAGTAATAATAGAAGTATTAAAATTCCATTAAGAGTTTATAATCTTATATTAATTCGTTATTTAATCTTTTTCTCTCGAGTTCTATACTCATGTCATGTTACTAATTAAGAATGCTGATCTATATGCACCAGAGCATATTGGTCTTGTTGATATCCTTATCGGAGGAGGTAAGATCTTAAAGATTGCACCTTCTATCTCCATTCCTTCCTCTTTAGTCACAATTAAAGATGCAGAAGGTGAAATTGTACTTCCTGGCCTTATCGATGGACATGTCCATGTAATAGGAGGAGGCGGAGAAGATGGGTGTCAATCGAGAGTGCCACCTCTAAGAGAGAAGAAAATTGCTGAAGCTGGAGTCACAACTGTTGTAGGTCTTCTTGGAACAGATGGCAAAACTAGAACAGTTAGAGACCTCGTCGCAAAAACTAAAGCTTTAAGGGAGTGGGGACTCTCAGCTTGGTGTTTAACAGGAAGTTATGAAGTACCTTCCCCTACACTAACTGGCTCAGTTGGAGATGATATTCTCTTTATTGATGAAGTTATAGGAGTAAAGGTGGCAGTTAGCGACCACCGTTGCTCATTTCCAACGGTTTTTGAACTGACTAGATTAACAACTGAAGCCCGTCTTGCTTCCCTTATGGCAAATAAGTGTGGAATTGTGCATGTACATGTAGGTGCCGATAAAAGAGGAATTGAAGATCTATTTAGAATAGTAGAGAGTACACCTCTTCCAATTAAGCACTTCTACCCAACACATATGGGTGCACATCTTGAGCAAGCTGAAAGGTGGTTAAAACTAGGTGGTCATATTGATATCACCTGTAATAAAAATGTAATAGAAGCAGTAACTAAGTTACTATCAATTGATAAAGATAATCTTACTATCTCAACAGACTCTAATGGCTCCTTCCCTAAGTGGAATGAAAAGAAAGAGATAATAGGAATGGGTGCAGGTAGTATCTTAAAGCTTTATGAAACAATTAAAGAACTTATTAACTCAGGAATAGATAGAAGCAGTGTATACGCACTTGCAACTAAAAATCCCGCTATGGCAATGCATCTTTCAGATAAAGGAACAGTTACAGAGGGCAAAGATGCCGATCTTCTCATCTTGGATGGAGATGAGATTAGAAGTGTCTATGCAAAAGGTGAACTATTAAAAGATGGCACCTATATAAAGAGTGCCATGTATGAAGATATTTAACTCTCTGGTGGATAGAGAGAAAGTAGATGTATAAGCTCTTTTGTTACAAGTGCAAGTTCACTTGGCAAGAGAGCTTTATAAACAAGATCATAGCGACGCATTAAACGGCTACTCTCCCCATAGGGGTCAATGGTCCTTAAATGGCCACCTAAGAGCATTGTCCCCTCCTCATCTTCGCTAATAAGGTCATCAAAGTAACAACACCACTCAAACTCTCTATTTTGTTCTTCATCTACAACAGCTTCAGGATTTCCAAGTAGTGTTAGTGATAAAACTGCATTACGACGTTCACTTCCATCCCTAGAAACCTCTACATAGAGTACCGCCTTCTCATCATCATATAGATAACACCCATCGCGATCACTTGTGATACGGCCAAAGTGGAAATCATCAAAGCCATCAGAGGTTAAAAGAGCTTTGGCATACTCCATCCACCACTCTTTATAGAGAGAAGAAGAGATACCAAAGTTTTTTATCTCTTCCATCTTCTCTTCATTACTCTTCCAACCAAGAGCCTTAGCCACAGCAGCAAGTAGAGATGGATCATCATTAGTAGCAAGATACTTAAATAAAGCAGAGGAAGCCGCCATAAAAGCTACATTAGAAAAGGATGGAAAATTATTATAAGAAGAGAGATGTGAAGAGAGGGCTTTACTCTCTTCATCACTTAGATAATATTTACCTCCCTCTTTATCATCTGCTTCTCTAATCGCATCAAGTAGCTTAGATATGGAGTAGCTCTTTCCATCAAAGAGGTATCGTCCCTCTTCTTCTTTTATTATTCTATCACTCATAAAAGGTAAATTAGCGGAGAAAAGCTCTCCGCTAAGTAGTAATTAGCCTCTAAGAAGGTCGAGGTCAAGTTCGCACATGATAGCAGGCATACCACATGACCAGCTCTCAAGAACTTGAGGATGAACTTCACCAAAGAGACCAACTTCAACGCCATTAACAATGACCTTTGCTGCACGCCCAGGTATAAAACGTCCATCGTTTTCAACTGCTGCAAGTGTATACTCTTTTCTTAAGTAGTAAAGAAGAGTTTGAATATAGGAACTTGCTTCGTTATAGCCTATTTGGTTGTTTGAGACAAAGAAACCAAGGTGGTTTCTAGTAACAGTACCACTATTATCACGCTCATCTTTAAAGGTAACTTTACCAATTTCAAAGATATTATGTGGATAAACTGCATGCCCAGAAACTGACTCACTTTCAAGTAGAGAAGGAAGCACAGAAGGTCTAACAACCTCGTAGTTTTCACTCATTGGGTTAGCAATATAAACAACCTTTTCATCAGAGATATGCATGTTTTCAACATACTCTTTCTTTGAACCAAGGTAGTTGTACATCATCTCTTGGAAGCCCATACCAACCATCAAGGACTTTACTTTACGAGCAAACTCTTCAGAGGGAAGTAGAGCGCCCTTTGTAAAGTCAGCTGGAAGAATTGGTTCAAATGAACTAAGTCCATGCCCTATCATAATGTCTTCAACTACATCAACTGCATGTAAGAAGTCATTTCTATATGGTGGAACCTTTACAGTAATAATGCCCTTATCAACCTTAGAATGGAGGCCCATACGAGCAAGTGCATCAGTACACTCTTTTGCACTTAATTTATCACCTAAAGTCTTTTCAACCATGCTAAGAGGACATGTAACATCACTCTGGAAGTAATATGGAACAGTAATAGACTTTCCATACTTAGTCTCTTTAGCAAATTGTACTTTAACAGGTAGGATCTTAAAGCCCATATCTGCCATATCACAAGCTAAGATAGAAGCTGTTAAAAGAAGATCATCAAGAATAGGACCTGAAAGCTCAACAAAGAGTTCGTTATCACCAACTTTAACAGCCCCAATGCGTGCACTGTTGATAACAGGAGGGAATGAAAGAGCTTCACCTTTATCATCGTATAGGAATGGAAATAGTGGCTTATCTGCAACAATATAACCATAATCCTTTCCTTTTGGATGCTTTGTGCAAATCTCACGAAGTGATAACTCTTCCCCCATTCCAAGTGGAACAAACTTTGTTTTATCAGGATCTGCACCCTTATAGTGTACTGGGTATGTGATCAAATCAGAGCGATAGATACCAAGTGCAATTGTCTTTCTCTTTCTACCAAAGTTAAAACAAAGCTTCTCTTGGCTCTGAATAAGATTAACAAGAAGATCTTCTGTAACAGTTGCACCTTCTGCAGCAAAACCAATTGAGAAATCTCTAATTCCTAAAGCAGATGCATCATCAATTACCTCTCTGCCCTCAGATGGAAGCTCCTTATCTTTTGTTGAGAAGAAGTCATAGGATGGAATCTTTCCACTCTCATATGTTTTAAGAGCACGAGCAACACCAGCTGCTGACCAAAGGTCAGGGCGGTTTGTATCATTAAGCTCAATCTTTATACTACCTTCACCTTTTCCATCAAGCTCCGCTTTAGCAACGGGAAAGATATCCATCAATTCATCATCTGTATAGCTTCTACCAGCTAGGGAGAAGAATAACTTCTCTGGTACTTCAATCTTTGGCATTAGTTTCCCCTCCTCATTCTTACGCTATCAATATTAGGAGTAAAGAGCTCTCTTAAGTCATTAAGACCAAGGTGCATTAGCGCCATGCGGTCGATACCAAGACCCCAAGCAAGAACTGGGACATCAAGGCCTAAAGAGGCGGTAACTTCAGGACGGAAGATACCAGAACCACCTAGCTCAAACCATCCTAATACAGGGTGCTTAATATGAACTTCAATACTTGGCTCGGTAAATGGGAAGTAACCAGGTACATACTTAACCTCTTCTGCACCTGCAACCTCTTCTGCAAACATCTTTAAGAGACCTAAGAGGTTCTTAAGGTTAACATCCTTACCAACTACGATACCCTCTGTTTGATAGAAGTCTGCACCATGTGTTGCATCAACTTGGTCATATCTAAAACAGCGAGCTATACCAAAGTACTTTCCAGGGATCTTAGCTTTTGTAAGCTGATGAGCTGAAAGAACAGTACCTTGGCTACGCAAAACTTGACGACGAGTAAATTCATGGTCAAATGTATACCCCCAACCACGAGAACCGGTGTCTCCACCATTTTCATGAGTACGAGCTACATTATCAAGCCAAGGCTCTTCAATTTCACGACAGTGTCTTGGTTCTTTTACATAATAAACATCATGGATATCACGAGCAGAGTGGAACTGAGGCATAAAGAGTGCATCCCCATTCCAGAACTCATTCTCAACAAGTGGTCCATCGAACTCTTCAAAGCCAAGAGAAACCAGCTTATCCTTTACCCAGGCAAGATAGTCGCCATAAGCATTTGTGCGGCCAGGAATAAGACGAGAGGTGGGTGCATTGATACCATATGGACGGAAAGTTCCCTTCTTCCACTCACCGCTAGAAAGCATTTGAGGGGTTAAAAGGCCAAACTCTTGTCCTGTGATATTTGCCTTTACTAGCGCTTTTTGAACAGCTTCACCTTCACTTGTTAAAGTATAAGTAACATCTTCTCTTTCAACTAATTTAAATGTAGAAGCAGCAGCGCCTCTCTTCTTTGCAAGCTTACTAATAACGCTCTTCTCTTCACTAGTTAACTTATCCTCTCTCAAAGGAGAATTAAGCGCCCTATTAATAAGAGCTTTGGCTATAACTATATCCTGAGGAAGTTCATCTTTTATAACTTCAGCCTTTCTCTCACTATTAAGGGCGCAAACTTTAGCACCAGAGAGCTGACCAAATGCAGAACCTACATCACTCTGCTCTAATGAGAGTGCAGAAGCAATTTCAGGAAGAGTATGTGCGCCATTTTCTTTAAGGAAGTTAAATATCCTCTCAACTGGGAGGCCACTCTTTGCTTGGCCCATACCAGTTTCAGTTAATTCATATAGCACATACTTGTCTCTACTCTTTTCAGCAAGACACCCCTTCTGAGTTAACCAAGAGAAGGCTTGGTTGCACTGTCCAACTTTATAGTCCAGCTCCTTCATGATGCGTTCAGCGGTGATATCCTCACCACTCTTAACCGCACGAAGCAACCTAACTTCAAGAGGATGCAAATTCTTTACATCAATATCCATAAGTAAACAACTCCAAACAGGAAATAATAATATTACCTTTTATAACAAGAGAAAAATATACTGCATAAAAGGATTTGAATCAATTCAGAGAAGAGCTTAAATCGAGGCTTTCAATAAAGGAGCGGATATCACTTTCAATGGGAACAACAGCTCTCTCAAGCTCTCGTGAAAATGGTATTGGCATATCTTTTCCAGCAATTATCTTTATCTCCGTTAAAAGAGTAGATAAGATCTCTTCATCAGAGGAGAGTGAGGCTGCAAGAGATGCCATAACAGAACCAAATAGGGGCTCATCTTCAACAAGAAGTACTCTTCTAGTCTTTAATACACTCCTCTTTATAGTTTCCATATCAAGTGGCTTAATAGTTGCAAGATCTATATGTTCGACAGAGATACCACGTAAATTTGAAATCGCTTTACGACAAGTTAAGGTAGCTCTTGAATAGCTAATCAGTGTTAGATCGCTACCAGTTGTTAACACTTGTGCCTTTCCAATAGGAAATGAAGAGTAGATATCTCCTGCTTCAGCTGAGTACCCATACAGTGCCTTATGTTCAAAGAATAGTACTGGATTATTATCTTTAACTGCCTCTTTAAGGAGTGCTTTAGCTGTAAATGGATCACTTGGTGCTACTATTTTAAGGCCGGGAATATTTAAGAACATCCCTTCAAGTGATTGCGTATGTTGGCTTCCATGTCCCGTACCAGAACCGGAGGGGAACCGAATAACCATAGGACATTTAAGCTGACCAGCTGACATAAAGAAGAGTTTTGCAGCATGGTTAATAAGAGCATCAGAGATAAGAGTCGCGAAATCACCATACATTATCTCAACAATTGGGTGTTCATCTAAGATGGCAGCACCTGCGGCTAAACCAGCAAAAGCCTCTTCGCTAACAGGAGTTTCAAGCACGCTATCACTATGCTTTTCAATAAGTCCTTCAGTTACACCAAAGCAACCACCATATAGACCAACATCTTCTCCAATTAGCGTTGCTCTCTCATCACTTGTTAAGATCTCATCCAAGGCTTCATAGATAGCCTCTCTATATGTAGCTTTATGCATCCCACTTCTTTTTTCTTTTGTTACTGGACTCTTTGCATAAACTAAATTCTCTAACTCTTCATTTGTAAGAATATCATCTTTTGAAGCGTAAGAGCGCATATACGCCTCTTCAACCTCTTTCTTTACTTCCTCTCTTATTACATTTAATTCATTTTCAGATAGCCCAAGTGTTGATTCAAAGAGCTCTATAGGATCTTTCTCTCTCCAACTCTCCTCCTCTTCTTTACTTCTATACACTCTTTTATCTGATTTACTATGACCACATAAGCGATATGTATCAGCTTCAATAAATACCGGTTCCCTATTTTCTAAGATGTAATTTCTTGCCTCTTTTACCGCTTCATAGACCTCATGGTAGTCATTACCATTAATTTTAATACTATGCATACCATAGGCTTTGGCACGTTTATAGATAGAACCACCTGCGATCATACGAGAGGAGGAAGCGGACATGCCGTAGTGGTTGTTTTCACAGTAAAAGAGCAGAGGAAGATTCCAAACAGCTGCTAAGTTCATGCACTCATGCAAAACCCCACGACTAGTTGCACCATCACCTAAAATAGCAACTGCAATATGCTTTTTCTTCTGTCTCATAAGAGCAAATGAAAGCCCTGCCGCAATAGCGATACCAGAACCAACAACAGCAGAGGAGCCGGCATTAAAGGTGGAAGTATCAGTCATATGCATAGAACCACCTATGCCCTTACAAAGCCCCCAGCGAGAACCAAACATCTCAGAGAACATCGCCTCTAAAGAGGAACCTCTTGCAATATTATAACCATGACAGCGATGTGTAGGGACGATCCAATCGCCCTCATGAAGAGCATTACAAAGACCTGTATGGCTTGCTTCCTGTCCAATATTTAGATGCGTTGTACCATATAAAGCACCTTCGTTAAATAGTGTTTGAATCTTCTCTTCAAAGTATCTAGAGCGAAGAAGCTGTTTATAAATCTGCTCTTCTTTTTTGTCCATTATTTTCCCCTTCAAGATGTGCAGTCTCTATGAGTTTTTTTCTTTATACTATCCTCTACTTTTCAACGTGTCCACATATCCTATACCCCTTTTCTAATTTCTCTCTTTTCAATACAATACTTTTCGGTAATTACTTTAACACAGGGGTCATCAATGGCAAAATCACTGACAATTCCTCCTCTAACAGAGGATCTGGCACAAGTTTTAATTGACGCAGACACAATTGATAGGCGCGTTAATGAACTAGCACAGCAAATTAATCACGACTACAAAGATATTAACGAACCTTTGATTCTAGTTGGCGTACTCAAAGGTTCTTTTATTTTTCTAGCTGATCTATGTCGAAAGCTTACAATTCCTCATATTGTTGACTTTATAGCAATCTCCTCATATGGAGCTGCGGGAGACAAGCAAGGCAATGTAAGAATGCTTATGGATATTAGAGAGAATATGGCAGGTCGCCATGTTCTAATTGTGGAAGATATTCTAGATAGTGGAAATACTCTTGCATATTTACAGAGGAACTTTACAACAAGAGATGCCAAATCCGTACGTATTGCTTCCTTCTTAGATAAGCCAGAGAGGCATAAGGTTGACCTTCATCTTGATTACATGGGCTTTACAATTCCAGATGTTTGGGTTGTTGGATATGGTCTTGATTACAAGGAAAAATACAGAACCTTGCCATATATTGCAGAGATGTACCCAGTTCACTAGGAGAGATAATAAAACATGAGAGACAACAAATTCTACGTTAGCTACAACACTGTACATAAACTTGTAAAGGGCCTTGCCGAGAAGATCATCGAGAGTGGATTCGACCCAGATGTTATTGTTGCTATTGGTTCTGGTGGATTTATTCCAGCAAGAATTATTAAGACATTTATTAACCGTCCAATCTATGCCGTTGGTATCTCATACTATGGTGTTGATCATAAACATAGAAACCACCCTACTAAAATTCAGTGGATCGATGAGGTTGCTGACCAACTTAGAGGCAAGAAGGTTCTTTTGATTGATGAAGTTGATGATACTAGAGCAACCTTAGCTTACTGTGTAGGAGAGCTATTAAGCTATAATCCTGAAGAGATCGCAGTATTAGTTCTTCACAACAAGTTAAAGAAGAAGGATGTAGAATTTCCACCAGAAATTAAGAGATACTACCCCGCTCTTGAGATCGCTGATCTTTGGATCAAGTACCCTTGGGATGCAGAGGATATTGATGAACATACACGTCTAGAAGCAGAGATGCTCTCTGAGATGGAAAAAGGAAAATAAGCTATATGAGTAATGTTAATGCTGTTGTAGGAGTACAATGGGGCGATGAAGGAAAAGGTAGAGTCGTTGACTACCTTGCAAAAGATGCTGAAATGGTTATTCGCTTCCAAGGAGGCGATAATGCTGGGCATACTGTTGTAAATGATCTAGGCAAGTTTGCACTTCACATCATCCCAAGTGGTGTATTTAATGAAGATACAATGAATATTGTCTCTGCAGGTACTGTCGTAAATTTCGACACAATGGAAGGCGAAATTAAGCATATCGAAGAGGTCTCTAAGCGTACAGTTAGCAATGTCTTTATTGATCGCAGAGCTCATCTTATCATGCCTTACCACTGTCTTCTTGATGGCGCTGAAGAGAGTAAGAGAGATGATTCTCAGAAGATCGGAACCACAAAGAGAGGCATCGGACCTTGTTATGCTGATAAAGCCGCACGTACAGGACTTCGTGCCGGAGACCTTCTAGATGAAGAGTGGCTTGAAAAACGTATTTCAATGCTTCTTCCTAAGAAGAATAGAGAGCTTGAGTACTATGGATTAAAAACATTTACTCTTGAAGAGCTACTTTCTCTTTGTAAGAAGTGGAAAGAGAGATTTGGTTCCTATATCATCGACTCTGTTCCTGTTGTAAGAGAGGCGGTTAAAGATGGCAAGAAGATCTTACTTGAAGGTCAGCTTGGTATCATGAGAGATAATGATTGGGGTATCTATCCATACACCACCTCATCTAACCCAACCGTTGCGGGTGCATGTAATGGTGCCGGTATCGCTCCACGTCACATTGGTCATGTCTATGGTGTTATGAAAGCTTATTCCACCTCAGTTGGTGGTGGCCCATACATGACAGAACTCTTTGATGCTGAGGGTGACAAGCTTAGAGATATTGGTCATGAATATGGCGCAACTACAGGTCGTCCTCGTCGTTGTGGTTGGCTCGATCTTGTTGCCGCTGATTACGCTTGCTATATGAATGGTATTACCGATCTATGTCTTACTAAACTCGATGTCCTTGATACCTTTGAAAAGATTAAAGTATGTACTGGCTATATGATCGAAGGTGAGTATTACTCACACCTTCCTGATACCCTCTACCAAGAGAAGGCAAAACCAATCTACGAAGAGTATGAAGGATGGATGTGTGATACAAGTAAGTGCAGAAATTGGGATGAACTTCCAGTACAAGCTAAGACTTTCATACTAGATGTAGAAAAAAAACTCGATACACATATTACTCTTATCTCCGTAGGTCCAGAGAGAGACCAGTTAATAGTTCGATAAGATTAAAGCTATAGGGAAAAGAGCCCTCTGTATATCATTAAAGGGGATGAATGATAACTCACTCTCCCCTTTAACTAGATTAAAAGAGGCTCTTTTTCCACATTGCGAAATACCCATCATCTTACTTCCTACTTGCCATCATGGCTTCCTTTGCGATTGATAAAATTATGCTTTAGTGATCTTTCTGACTATGTCTTTTAATGCTAAGTGGCATTACTTTGATTTGTTTTAAGGATTTTTTTAATAGTACGCTCTTCCTGATTTCTATCAAGCGAGTGAAAATTTAATGAAATCTTAATTTCATTTCATGTTTTTATATTGCAAAAGAGGAGTAATCATTAGATTATACATTCACAAAACACGAACTGGCTTCTTGTGTCCCGTATGGGCAAAGGATGCCTTTTATATCCGGCCTGACCAAAGGTACAGGTTCTACTGATAAGGGGTCTTTGAATGAAGAAACTTATCATCATATCTCTTTCAATTCTTTTACTATTTACCTCATGTAATAAATCTGAAGATGGTTCTTCTAGTGGAAAAAAGACACTTTATGTTTATAACTGGTCCTACTACACACCAGAAGATGTAATTGAACGCTTTGAAGAGGAGTACAATTGTGATGTTATCCTTGATTACTTTGCTTCAAATGAAGAGATGTTCGCAAAGCTTATGGCAAGTGGAGGAAGAAGTGGTTATGACCTTATCTTCCCTTCAGCTGACTACACTGAGATCATGATCAACCAAGGGATGCTTGAAGAATTAAATCTTAATAATATTCCTAATACAAAGTACATCTCCCCTTCTGTTCTTTCTAAAGCCGATTACGATAGTCAAATGAACTACTCAGTACCATATTTTATGGGTGCAGCTGGCATTGCAGTTCATAAGGATATTGTCTCTTCTTATCCACACTCTTGGTCTCTCTTTGCAAATAGTGAGTATAAAAACCGCATGTGCATGATGGATGACATGAGAGAGGTTATGGGAGATGCACTTACTTACTTAGGCTACAGTGTTAATACAACTGATGATAAAGAGCTAAATGAAGCCTTTAATTTAATTGAAAATGAGTGGAAACCTAATCTTACCAAATTTGATGCAGAGGGCTTTGCAAAGAGCTTTGCAACAGGTGAATATGTAATTGCTCAAGGTTATGCAGAAGCCTTCTTTGAAGAGCTCCCTGAGTCACGCTGGAGTGAAGTTGACTTCTTTATTCCAGAAGAGGGAGGACCGCTATATATTGATAATATGTGCATTCCAAAGGGTGCTAGGAACAAAGAGCTTGCAGAAGCATTTATCAACTACATCTGCCAACCTGAAAACTATGCATCCTTCTTAGATCGCTTCCACTTCCCTGCCTCTGTTAATCCAGAAGCAGATAAGTATAGAACTACAGTACCATTTTACAGCGCAGAAGAGCTTGATCACTGTGAATTAAAGAAGGATCTTGCAGGTGAATTAGTAAAGTACAATACTCTTTGGGAGAAGATAAGATATAGTAACTAAGTAGTTTAAAGGGGAGGCGCACTCCCCCTTAATTATAGGCGAACCATATCTCGAGTTATCTCAGAGAGGTTATGTGCACCACACATATTCATCGCATCTTCAAGTTCACTCTTTAACTTATCTACATAGGCTTTAACACCCTCTTCGCCACCACCAAAGACCATATTAACAAATGGACGTGCAATAAGAGTGCAGTCTGCACCAAGGGCTAAAGCTCTAAAGATATCAAGACCAGATCGAATACCACCATCAACTAAGATGGTCATCTTGCCTTTAACCGCCTCTGCTATCTCCGGAAGAACTGTTGCTGTTGCAGCTGTTCCATCTAAAACTCTACCCCCATGGTTGGAAACGACTATACCACTAGCACCTGCTTCAAGTGCTTTTAAAGCACCTTTAACACTCATAATCCCCTTCACTATAAAGGGTTTGTTTGACATCTTAACAATACGAGCCAGCTCTTCTGTTGATTTTCCACCTGCAGGAGGTGTCATATTCTTTAAGAAGGGAAGACCTGCGGCATCAACATCCATCGCAATTGCTAAAGGAGCAGCAGCTAAAGCTAAGGCCATCTTCTCTTTAATTAACTCTTCATTCCAAGGTTTAATTGTAGGAACGCCATAGCCTTCATTCTCTTTTATAGCTTCAGCAGCTCCTTTAAACCAATCATTATTGGTGCCATCACCTGTAAAAGCCGCAATACCTGCCT
>X235_Pygmy_Slow_Loris__coassemble_66_pt1 | contig 14378 bp, 9 predicted proteins | sample X235_Pygmy_Slow_Loris__metabat2_low_PE_001 | metagenome-assembled genome bin X235_Pygmy_Slow_Loris
CTGAGGAAGCGATTAACACTACTCGTGAAGATATAACAGCTTTAGTTAACTTCCCTCATGATGCTAACCTCTTATTTACTCTTAATATAACCACAGCTTTAAACACAATAATTAGAAGTTTTAAAGCGGGAGAAGATGAAGTTTTAATCTCTCCAATGGAACACAATGCAGTTATGCGTCCATTAACTGAATATGGGATAAAATATCATCAACTTGAAGCAGATAAGGATGGGCGTGTTTATCCAGAATCTATTAGGTCATTTAAGGATAATAAGAGAGTTAAAGCGCTAATAATACAAGCAGCTTCAAATATAAATGGATGCACTCAAGATATCTCTTCACTAAGTGCTGAAGCACATAAAATAGGACTTTTTGTAATCTTAGATACAGCCCAAGCGCTTCCCTATATAGATATCGATATGAGCAAAGACAAGATCGATTGTCTCTGCTTTACAGGTCATAAAGGACTATTAGGGCCTCAAGGTACAGGTGGCTTTATTACAAGTGCGGAGTTTTCAAAGCATATATCACTTCTAACTGCCGGAGGAACTGGAAGTCTCTCAACTTCGCTATCAATGCCAACCTTCTTGCCAGACCGATTTGAAGCGGGGACACAAAATATTCCAGGTATCATTGGACTTGGTAGTGCTATAAAGTATGTAAGAGAAAACTTAAATGAGATAAGAAGAAAAAGTGAAGAAAAGACAAATTTGCTTATTGCTAAGCTTAAGGAAGCTGGAGTTGAGAAGATCTACAATGCCGATAGAAGGATTCCGGTAGTTTCTATTGATATAGAGGATAGAGATATTTCAGAACTTGCAAATTATCTTGAAGAGAAGAATATTCAAACACGCTGTGGCCTTCACTGCGCACCTCTAGCTCATCAACACCTTTCCTCCTTTCCTAAAGGATTACTTAGGTTATCCCATTCATCCTTGACAAGTGATGAAGATATTATTATTACTGCCCTAGAAATCGGGAGGTTTCTTAAATCAAAATGAATAACAGAGAGTATTACAAAGCATTAGTTAACTCACTAAAGAGTGGAAATATTACTAGAAAGACATATCTAACAGGTTCTGATATAGGACATGAAGAGATTTGGAAGAGCGGTAAGCTAGTTGCTGAAAACTTCAAAGCTAAAAATGAGAGTGCAGAAGTTCTTACAGAGATTGTTCAAGCTAAACCTTTTGTAGTTATGTTTGGAGCAGGTCATGTAGGTAAAGCACTCTATGAACTATGTTCTTTTGTTGGTATTAGCACTGCTGTAGTTGACCCAAGGATAGAGGTTAATAACGAAGAGCGTTTTCCTAAAGCAAAGAGATTTGTAATGTCATATGAAGAGTTCTTTAAAAAAGATGAAGAGTTCTTCAATCCCTATTACTGCATCTTCACCCATGGTCATCTCTTTGATAGAGAGTGCCTCAAATACTGTGTATCAAAAGAAAGCTCCTATATCGGAATGATAGGTTCAAAAGGAAAAGTAGCCAAGACCTTTGCTTCACTTATAGATGAAGGCGTAAGCAAAGAAAAGCTTGATAAGGTTCACTCTCCTATTGGGTTAACTATAGGGGGAGATAGTCCTGAAGAGATTGCAGTCTCTATAATGGCTGAGATTATAAGTGTATATGCAGAGCATAAGCATAGAGCTACTGCTGAAGTTTCATTCTTAAAAGAACTTGAGAAGGTTGATAGCGGAGTACTTTGTAGGATTGTCCACAAAGCGGGATCTGGGCCTAGAGAGGTAGGAACAGAGATGCTTGTACTTCCTAATAAAACTATCGGAACTGTGGGTGGTGGAGCTCTTGAAAAGACAGTTATTAAGGATGCAAGAGAGCTTAAAGAGAATACAGTTAAACACTATGGCCTCTCAGCTTCTGATGATCTTGGCATGATCTGTGGAGGAAATGTAGATATCCTCTTTCAAATAATCAAAGGATAAGGTTCTCCATCTCAAGCCAGATTCTATTATCGATCATATAATCAAGCACATCGAAGAAGGGAGAGTAATCACTCTCCTTTCTTAACTTCTTAAGACGCTCTATATATACATCATCAAGGGGCAATGCTTTGTCTTTATACTTTTCAAGTGTAGAGCGATCCATATTCAAAGGTTTTAATGTTTTAAAGCTTCTTTTTAATTCAAGGAAGATACCAAAGCCACCTGCATCAATATCGCCCCAGTGATATACACTCTCTTTATCAATCGCTAGTGCTATTTTTTCAAAAAAGAGCCTTTTAACTTTACTCTCCCACCCTCCATGAAAGATATACAGAGTATCTTTATCACCATGTTTAATTGCATGTAAGTAGTTTGTATAGTTCTCGTATGTTATGATCTTACTAACTGAAAGTGAGCATGAAGTAATATGACTTATGCTTAAGCTATCAATTACTGCACCATATGAAAAGGATGAGAAATCTAAGCTACTTCCATCATCTAAGATGAATTTAATATTACCTTTAAACTTAATAACTTCGGGAGTTTGTACAATATGGCAGAGCTCTAAAAGTTCATCATCATCTCTATCAGAGGATGAGTATATTGCTCTTAAGAGTTTTAATAAATTGGCTCTTACTTTCTCTTTAAAGTACTTAGTATCCCCAAAGGTACGAAGTGAGAAGAGGTACTCTAAAATCTCATCTTCACTTATCGCTTCTATTGCAACAAGTGTCTTTAATAGATCTTTATTATCAGCTCTATTATCTTCAGAGAAGTATTTTTGAGGAAAGTGTCTATTTTCTTTAATATTGACTAAGCATTCATTTAGAAATTGAAAAAAGGGAGCACTCTTATCTAAGATATTTAAAGTTTCTTCGATATCACAAATAAGATTATCAAGGTTCTCATCTGGAGGAGTGATGCCAAGAAGAGTAGAAGCTTCCTTTATCTTATCTTTATCAGTGTTTAGGTAAATTGCACTAATTAAGGAGTCTTTGCTTTTATCAATAGTTGTGTATGTAATAAGGCCAAGAGATGATAAATATCTAACAGCAGAATTAAACTCCTCTTTGATATTTATGTCATCATGAGAGGAAAAGAGGTCACACTTTTCACCTCTTTTTATCATAACTCTTCTCTTTGATCCCCCCTCTTTAAAGACCTTACTCTTTTTGTACTTAGCCATTAAAGCGGAGAGAATTCTTTCATCCATTCTACTCTTTTGCATCATTCCTCATCTGGTTAAAAGCAACGCCAGTACTTCTTAATACTGTAGAGCCTGAGTTACTATCAGCAGGTGGTGTAATAACAATATTAGTGGTAATACCAAGCCCTGCACTATTAACCTCTCTTATCTTTTCAGGAGGGGTTAAGAAGATAGCTTGCAGATGGAATTGAGTTATAAGCTGAAGACATCTATGTATCCTAGTTCTATCCATCTTACTAAAGGCTTCATCAAAGACAACTAAACGAACCGTATCATTTGCACTTTGAATATTGACATGGCAAGCTTGTGCAATGGAGGCAAAGAGTGCGATATAAAGTGGTTCCTGAGTCTCTCCACCTGACTTTATACCAATTAAATTTGTTAAGCTCTGCTCATTACCTGCATCATCTGTATACATAAGATCAAAGTCAAAGTAGTTTCTACAGTCTCTGTAGTTGATAGCAGAGGTTGCATTATTGCCCATGCTACTTCTTAAAAGCGCAATAAGGTTTTTAATTGTTTGTTCATAACGAGAGAAGATAATATCATTAAATAAACTAGCTTCCGGAGAGACCATCTTTATCTCACTATCTTTAATCATCTCAAAGATGGAGACAAACTCCTTCTTCTGTCTCATTACAAAGCGATAGTGATACTGTCTTGGGATAGCTTTATTGATGTTACTAATACGCTCACCCATACGTTCAAAGGTGGATGACATCTGAGCCAAGACTTCAGATTGGAAGTTTTGTCTTGCACTCTCTTCATCCTTTTTAAACCTCTCCTCTGCTTTAGCAAAGTCAACGCCATCCATCTTACAGTAGGTGATAAAGGGTTCATCATCCTCTAAATGGATTCTCATATCAGCGGCATTACAACTTTCAATAAACTCATAACGTTTACTTCGTCTACCTTTATCAGCAGAGAGCTCTTCATCACGTGCACGAGAGACATTTTTCTCAAGTTCAGTTAACCCCTCATCTCCTCTATATTTCCATTTAGATAGGTTATCATCTGCCTTTGTTAAGGCCTCTTCACTTAAAGAAGCAGATAGAGAAGTTACATCCTCTTCAAGAAGCTTTATCTTCTTTTCAAATTCAGGTATCGCTCTATTAAGATTTTCAATATTGCTATTTACTTTACCTATCTCAATGTTGATCTTATCGCGATCAAGTCTATTTTGGTTTTTAGCTACTTTGTTCTCTTCTTTTTCTTTAATGATATCATTTAGTTCAGGGTCCCTAAAAAGGTCATCAAGTTCGCTAGCTATATTAGTAAGATTATCACTATACTCATTCTCTCTATCTATTAATTCAGGGAGTTTTGAAACTATAACAGATAGAGTTCCTCTATCCTTAAAGCTTTGCTTTGCAACAGAAAGGGCATAATTCTTCTTCTCTAACTCCCTTAGGCGATAAAGAAGAAGTGCCCTCTTCTCTTCTGCTTCTCTTTTCTGCTCTTCAAGCGCTTCACGACCTAAAAAGCGATCAAGAGGAGAGGAAAGCTTTAAGTAGGCATCTTCAAAAGAGAAGGCATCACTTTTTATAAGATCAAGCGGAAGTATAGAGGCAAGATATGATAAAGCTTTAGGGTTAGAAACCTTTAATAGAGAGTTAAATGGGGTATTTTTTACCTCACCTTTAGATTCAACAATGTAAAGATTTCCATTTGCATTAATCTTCTTAAGAATGCTCTTTGCTACCTCTTGGCTCCCCTCTGGGACTATAAAAGCAAAGCGACGATCACCAAGGAAGGCTTCAACCCTGCTTGCTATAGAGTGGTCAATATCTTCAACACACTCAGCTAAGGTAAAGACGTCGCACTCAAGTTCATCAGAGAGTCGCTCTTTTGCCTCTTTTATATAGTCAGGAAATGGAAAGATTCCACTATTTAATTTTTCAAGTAATATGGCAAGAGCAACATCTTCTTCTTTCGCTTCTCTATAAGAAGCAGATACTTGATAAAACTTTTCACTAATATCATCACAGTATCTTGAATAAGCTTCTGCTGCAGTTTTAAAGGCGAAATCATAGACTGATGAAATTTCAAGAGAAGAGAGGGAAAGGGCATTCTCTCCATCCTCTCCAGAGAAGTCACTAATGCCATTATCACGAAGGGTTTTAACGCTTTTTACCCAAGCAGAACAAAAAGCACGCCCCTCGTTTAAAGTTCTATTAACTTCACTTCTTATCTTCTCAATCTCTAAAGCTAACTCTTTCTTCTTCTCTTCAAGAGAAGCAATACGTGCACTATTGCTATTATTCTTCTCTCTATAGACAAGTTCTTCATACTCTTTATCAAGCGCTATACGCTCTTCATCATTTTCTACGCTTTGCTCTTCAAGTTTAGCTTGCCTCTCCTTAGAGGATTCTAAGGTGGCTAAGCGTTCATCCTGGTTAACCTCTTCTCTATGTAGCAGTAGCTTTGCTTTGATGTACTGGAGAGTACATCGCCTCTCTTTGGCTTCAAGATAAGCATCGTTTAATGCCTTTTCAGCGCTTAGAAGATCATTCTTAGTCTTGTACTGTCTTGAAAGTTTAGCTAAGCGATCATACTCATTAATAATACCTTCAAGCGATTCAACTTTAAGAGTATCTTCCTCCTCATCACAGATGTATGAACGAATAAACTCTTGGATATTCATATCTCTAAATGAGATCGCCTTAGAAAAAAGTTCAAAGTACTTTACATTAGGAGAGCCTAGACGGGCTAAGCGAGAACGAAGGTAATCTTCCATTCTTTCGAATAGGTCGCAAGAGCAATTACCATAGGAGTTTAAGATTTGAAATTTGGCTTTAAGCTCTGAAATGGTATATGGGGTGTGAGTCTCTTTATTAGTAAACTCTTCCATTCCCTTAATAGTAATACCGCTAATTAAAAACCAACGATGGTTTATTTCCCCTCTTCTTGCATTATATTCACCAACAAACCCCATTATAAAGGGTTTGTTTTCCTTCATATCTATCCATTCAAGTGCAACATAAGAGTTGAAGTTGGCTTTATCACGTTCATAGATCTTATTACCAGAAGAGTCTGTGTTAATTAGCTTACACATATACCCCTTAAGGTCTCTCTTCTGTCTTCTACCAGTTGCTTCTCTAGCGGCAGCATTAAAGTAACGCCCTTTGATATCAGCATTCATTACCATGTAGATGGCATCTATAATAGTTGTCTTACCTGAGCGGTTTTCACCTGTTAGGTGGTTTATCTCACCCCAATCCATAAGAGTATGGTTAAAGTTGAACCAGTTAATTAATAGGGTCTTATTTAGTTTTCTGTATACTTCACCTCTATCCATCACTCATCCTCCCCTATAAAGATATCCTCTTCATCTCTCTCTTTCTCTTCATCATCAAGAGGTGTTTCACTTACAAACTTTAATTTGTCTTTAAAGGCTGCAATTAAGGCTACACTCTTATCACGATTAAGCATCAAGTTAATGCTATCCATCAAAAATAGCCTAGTTTCTAGAGAGGATAGTGGTCCATCCTTTTCGATAAAACGAAACTTTAAGATTTGTCTTAATGATTTAGAAACCGCATTTTGAGAAGGGACCTTCTTCCATAAACCTAAAGCAAGCATGCGCTCTTCTAGCTCTCTTATGGTGATAGAGGGCTTAGTACTATTAAGCTTTCTGTCTCCATCCTTTTCACCTTCACTTTTAATCTGGTAGAGGACTAAAAGTAACATTGTTGTCTCTTTATCTATTCTAGTGCGTGAGGATGAAGGGAAGTCAGAGATGTATATAACATCTGCCATTGTGTCTTGAAAGGTTTCAAAACCTAAACGATTCATCGTCTCTTTTATTGCTTCAAAGTACTTATTAGCTAAAGCATACTCGTCATTAGGAATAAAGAGATCGAGTTGTTTAGAGTATACTGTACCATTGATAAATGTATGCACCAGTAGTGAATTCATCACATCTTTTAGTTTGTTCTTTTCGGCTTCTGTTAGTTCATCGTATATCATCATCTCTTCTCTCTTAATCTAAAGTGGTAATTTGTAACTTTAAAACCACTAATTTCAATCTCTTCCATAGCATCGTCCCAAATAGACTCATATGGAGCATCCTCATCTAAGCCTCTCACTGCTGCATATAGCAGGGATGAGTACTCATCAGTACTATCTATCTTAAGATCAGAGGCTCTGACCTCTTTTACCCCATCGCTAAAGGCTCTCATAACTACAGAGTCATCATAGTTGATCTCAATCTTATCATAGAACTCTTCAATCTTACGCTCCTTCTCTTCATCATCCATCACAGGAGGCGTCTTTAGTGATGTACTCTTCTCATCTCCATCCTCAAGCGGAAGTGTATAGAAGGAGGCAGAATCAACTAAAGAGGTTGAACTGAAGTTCCAAGAGGAGGATAAAAGAGAGAAGATTCTAAGGCCAAATGGGGTATCACTCTCATCCTTTAATGTAGCTAAAAGATTATTTACAAGCGTTAACATATCATCGCCACTACCATGAGAGAGGCGATAACGAAGTCTCAGAAGTGATTGCTGCATAATCTTCTCTTGGGTTGCATACATAAGAGAAGTTAACTTTTCAAGTTGGCTATAGTACTCAATGGTCTTTCTAAGCTGCAATCTTATTTCAGCACAGCGCTTCTTAAAACTCTCTTCATCAGAGGTTATAAGACGAACACGCTGCTCAAAGAGGAAGAAGCTCATATCAGAGTAGTACCACTCATTTAAGATATTTAAGATCTTCTGTTCATACCACTTCTGGTTCTTCATAGATACTAGTGGATTTATATACTCTTCTACGATCTTCTCTTGGAAATCTTTTCTAAAGGAGGCATAGATATCATCCGCCTCTTCACGCTCTAAGATCTTCTGACCAACCCTTCTCATTGCATTTATATTAAAGCGAAGGGAGTCTCTAAGGTTAACAGTATCATCATAGGCAGAGTCTAAGGCTGCTATCATACTCTGACCGCTCTTCTCTTGATATGCATTTGAAAGTACAGAGTAGATTGTATAAGCTTGGCTCTCATATTGAGGTCCCCTTCTAGAAGCGGTAGAGAGCATATTCTTTAAGATAAGGTTAGCGTGTGGTGGCATAATTAGACCATTTTCAAGCTCGTCAGTTGGCATCTCATCAAGCCACCCCGCTTTAATTAAATTTCTAATTATATAGGAGATCTTATTCTTTAATTCATCCTCATCAAGGATACCATATTCACTCTCCTCTTCAGAGAAGTCTCCGCTTGAAATAGAGGGAAGTAAATAGCGTTGAAGTAGTTCGCTAATGCGACTACGCATTATGCAATTTTGATCACTCTCTGCATACTCTTCTCTTATTATATAGAGTGCAGATTCATATATTCTTCTATTTGAGTAAGCAAAAACTGAAAAAAAGCGCTCCCCAGCTACATCGAAAAAGCTATCACTAGCCAATAGTTTCAATCTCCATGGAGAAATTATAGTATAGATTTATACTTTAAAAAAGGAGGAGCTTTTAACTCCTCCTGTTAGCTTTAAATCTTACCCATAGCCTTTAAGACCTTCTCAGGTGTTATTGGCCAAGAACGAACCCAAGCACCATCGGTAGCATCTGCAATTGCCATTGCAATAGCAGGAGCGGCTCCATTTGTTGCGATCTCAGAGATACTCTTAGCTCCATATGGACCATACTTATCATCAACATCGATAAGTACTGCTTTGAAGTCTAGAGGAGCCTCCTTGACCATTGGGGTTCCATAGTCGGTAAAGTTAGCATTTAAACAATGTCCATCTTTATCAAGTACCATGTTCTCATAAAGGGTATGACCTATACTCTTCATTGCCGCGCCATACATCTGACAGAGAGCGATCTCGGGGTTGATAGGTGTACCCGCATCTTGAAGCGCATAGAACTTGAGAACTTTAATCTCACCAGTCTTCTTGTTAACAGCAACTTCAGCAAAGTGTGCACCATAAGGAATTGCTGAATTATTTGTAACAAAGACACCGTGACCTACAAGCTGACCGTGACCTGTGCCTGAGAGGGTGTCATGGCTTAACTTAAAGTAGCTAAGCTCTTTACCACTCTTTTTAGAGACAACTTTACCAGGAGTAGCTAAGTATAGATCCTCTTTCTCTTCTCCCATCTGATAAGCGGCTTCTTTAAGCATCTCCTCTTTTAAAGCAAGTACGGCTTTAAGCGAAGCGTTACCAGAGAAGTAGGTTCCAGAAGAGGCGTAAGCACCGGTATCGAAGAGACAGGAGTCAGTGTCACCTGAAATAACATTTACTCTATCAAGAGTGACTTTAAGCTCTTCACAGACTATTTTAGCTGAGATGGTATCAAGACCAGTACCAATATCAGCACCACCAGAAAGTAGGAGGAAGTTTCCATCAGGAAGTAGCTTACACTCTGCATTAGAGTGGTCAAGACCAGGAAGACCAGAACCTTGCTGTATCATGGCAAAGCCTTTACCAATACCCCAGTCACTATCCTCAGATTTCTCTTTTACCCCCCAGTTGATCATCTTAGCACCCTCTTTTAGTGCCTCTTTAACTCCACAGGAGCCAACAGGGACGATAGCACCTTCTCTACCTTCACCAAGACCTTTTAAGATCTCAAGCATATACCCCTCTTCAACCACATTCTTAAGGGCCATATCAAGTGGGTCTACACCAAGCTTCCAAGCAAGCTGTGCCATCGCAGACATAATTGCAAAGTACCCCTTAGGAGCACCATACCCTTGGTAAGCACCTGTTGGAGGAATGTTTGTATAGTATGTATTAAGGTCATAATACATATTCTTAACTGCAAAGAGAGGAAGTGTCTTTGAAGAAGCATTCATAGGAACTGTAAGACAGTGGTTACCATAAGGACCTGTATTTGCTCTAACATCCATGTAGATAGCTGTTATAGTTCCATCCTTCTTGCCACCAATCTTTACAGTTAGACGCATTGGGTGACGAGTTGAGTTTGCGATAAACTCCTCTTCTCTAGTGTTTCTATAGTAAACTTCACGTCCTGTTATCCAAGCAGCATAGCCAGTAAGATCCTCGGTGAGGATATCCTGCTTAGAGCCATAACCACCACCAACTCTCTCTTTGATAACATGAACACGGTTTTCAGGTATCTGACATACCTTAGCAACAATACGTCTTACATGATAAGGGACCTGTGTTGAACAGTGGAGTACTAAGCGATCCCCCTCTACCTTTGCATAACAAACATGCGGTTCAAGAGGTGTACACTGTACTTGGCTAGTCTGATATGTCTCTTCAACAATAGCATCAGCTTCTGCAAAGCCCTTTTCGATATCACCAATACCACCATGAGCACCGGCAGCAATATTGTGATGGATATCACCATGAAGTGGGAATTGATAAACAACCTTGCCATCACGCTTATCTGCACTCTTATTGTACTCATCTAAGTCCTTAGGAGCGCCAGCAGCATACTCAACCACACCATTATGTACTAGTGAGGCGCCCTCTGCCATAGCCTCTTCAACTGTAAATACAGGGTCAACAGGTTCATAAGTTACATGAATTAAGGAAAGTGCCTTTTTAGCGACCTCTTCATTTACAGCAACAACAGCGGCAACACGATCACCTACATGACGAACCTTTCTATTAAAGAGTCTTCTATCATAAGGAGAGGGTTCAGGATAACCCTGACCAGCTTGCATGTAGTAGATATCAGGGCAGTTAAATGCAGTTATTACAGCTTCAACACCATCAAGCTCTTCCGCTTTTGAGCTGTCGATCTTGGTAATATATGCCATAGCATATGGAGAACGAAGGAGTTTTAAAACATATGCTCCTTGCGGAACTTTATCTTCAACGAAGACCTTCTGACCAGAAACTAGAGCAGAACCATCAACCTTTCCAGTTGGTTTTCCAATATATGAGAGTTGGTCTCTAAAAGAAGGAGAGACTGGAGTCTTGTATGAACCATACTTTCTCTCCTCCTGTACAAGCTTTACCGCTAAGTAGAAGTGTTCATATCCTGCATCACGAATAAAGACAGAGGAAAGAACATCTGCAACATCCTCTCTTGTAGCATTCTCTTTGTGTTCAAGAAGCCAAGTTAAGATAAGGGCAACAGTTGGTGAGTTATAAGCACTCTGAACAACACCTGCTGCGATCATTGCACGTTGTACATCGTTAAGTTTTCTATTTTTAACTAAAGACTCTGCAGTTCTTATCTCTGCACCTTCAGCCATAAAAGCAAGCATTAAGGAGGAGTAACGAAGAGTATCATTAAAGATGATAGTATCACTTCCCGCAAACCCCTCTCCATCATCACTATCTCTTACACTATTACATCCATGTTCAAAGAGCGCCTTTCTAAGGTTGCAGTCCTCTTTAATATCCCAACTTACACTCTTACCATTAAGTTTAAATTTGATCATCAGAGCGCCTCCTTAAGCTCGTTACAAAGCTCTTTAGCAATATATTTCTTATACTCAGCACCACCTGTTAGGTCATCTTTGTACTCAATTTTATCAAGAAGCGTAGCATCTGAGATTAATCCACTTCCCTTTATGGCAAAGCCTTCACCAATTGAAGATACAGCGACTGTAACTGCGGCATGAGAGGTAGATGTTAAGGAAATACGTTTAACTTTAGCTTTTACAGTTGGGTCAATATAAACACCTTGAATGATACAAGTGCAACCACCCTTTTTAACGTAATCAGAGAGGAGAGCTTCATGGTCCCCTTTTGCACCCCAAGCTCTAATCTTGGCTTTATATGAGAGGAGAACTGGGATAAGGTAGCTATCATCTCTAAGAGAAGCGATATTTCCACCAACTGTAGCCGCAAAGCGCTTTGGAAGAGAGGCCATAAATGCCGCACTCTCTTTTATTCCTGTTGGTACTAATGGAGAGTTAATAAGTTCTTCAAATGTAACAGAAGCACCAATAAATAAACGGTCACCTTCCATCGTAATAGCGTGCATATTAAGACCACTTAGATCTATAAGAGGTGTAGTATCTTTATACTCTCCCATAAGACCAAGTAATAAGGTCCCACCTGCTAGATAACGAGCTTCACTGTTTGAGACTCTCTCTTTAAAAGCCTCTTCAAGAGTTGAAGGTCTAATGATTTTTCCCATTCCACTGACTCCTTTTATAAAAGGTTCCATTCTATCAAATTAGAGATAATGGACACTTCTGACAGAAAGAACTCCACACTTGGAGTTCCTTACCTTTAGGATACCATGGAAAAATGAAATGCACAAACAACTTTTACTGAGAGTACAACTTCCTATTTAATGTGAGAAATTATGATATCTACGATCTCCTCGGGAGATTTATCATCAGTTTTTATAACTAAATCAGCAACTGAAGTATCACTATTATCGATACCATAGATTCTTTTGTAGCGCTCTGAATCCTTTTTATCTCTTCCTTCAGTTTCCTTTATCTTATCCTCTAAAGAACCGCCCTCTCTACGGTGTATACGACGAGCACGAGTTGAGGCTTCAGCTTCCAAATAGACTTTAAGGTCTGCCTTCTTTAGCATCCAGATAGCTAAACGTGAACCCAGAACACAGTTAGGCTCTGCCATTGCCATGTCAACTTGACGCTTATCAAGTTCACGATCGATGTTGTCATCTTCCTCAGCCATACGGCAAAAGTCCCAAAAGTCAACACCCCGCTCTGCGGCCATTTGACGGAAAGTAAAGTTAATAAGCTTATAATTTAATCTCTTAGCAACTTCAGTTGATACTGTTGTATTTCCACACCCAGACTTAGAGCTAATAGCAATTCTCATTCAATATTCCTCACCTGTTCTCTTATGTTTTCAAGATCATCTTTCATCTTAACAGTCTCTAGATTAATCTCTGCGATCTGGCTTTTACTTGCAGTTGTGTTTACTTCTCTATTCATCTCTTGGCAGAGAAAATCAAGACGCTTACCTACAGGTTCATCTAAAGAAAGAAGTCTAAAGTACTCCTTTATATGAGTATTTAATCTATTCTGCTCTTCGTTGATGGAGTACTTTACCAGCAATGACCCGATCTCTTGAAGAAGTCTATTTTCATCAATTTTATCATCAGAGAGGAACTCTTTATACCTACTTAGCATCGCATTCTTATAGTAATCATCTAGTGTTAAAACAAGGGAAGCTATCTTTTCATTAGATGCTTTAAATGAAGATCCTAAGCGTTCAAGATCTGCTCTTGTGGCATCTCCTTCCCTCTTTCTTGCACTAACAAATTGATTTAAGGCAGAAGAGAGAGCACTTTCAAGTGCACTCTTATATACTTCACTATCTCTATCCTCAACGCCTGTTATTATCCCTTCAACAGAAAGGTAATCTGAGAGGGTAGCTTCGTTGCAGTTAACAAGTGCAGAGAGTGAAGAAAAAGCTTTATGATAACTTTCTGCAAGACTTGTATCTAAAACTACATTTGCTGTTGATTCAAGTTTAATTAGACGAACAGTTACATCAACTCTTCCTCTAGAACAAACTTTACTAATCTCTCTATCGATATAGTCAGAGTATGAGAGCAGAAGATAGTTTATATTGTGCTGGATATCTAAATAACGATTATTATACCCTTTAAGTTCAACTTCGAGTTGAAAGCTCTCCTCTTTTACAGAAGAAAAGCCATAGCCTGTCATACTAGTCATCGATCTTTCCTTGCCTTTGCAATCTTTAAAGAAAGGGCTCTATTGTCCCCTGCGCCCATAGTAATACATACATCTCCATCTTGCAAGAAAGCGGAAACAGAGAGAATGGTATCTTCATTAGTAGGAGTGTACATAACAGTTGAAAGACGCTGATAAAAACTACGCATCAATCTTCTATCTAGCAAAGAAGCAAGCTCCTTAGAGAGATCTTCCTTTGTATCATCCTCTCTTGCTGAGGTATAAAGCCCCTCTACAAATACTGCATCAGCAAGTGTTAAAGAGGAGACAAACTCCTTCATCAAAGCTTTAGTTCTAGAAGCAGTATGAGGCATGAAAAGCACAACTAAACGTGAATGGGGGTACCTGCTTCTTAGATTATCAAGGGCTGTCTTTATCTCTTCTGGGTGGTGTGCATAGTCATCTATATAGGTAACTCCATCTTCAATAAGTACAACTTCCCCTCTAGCACTAACACCTGGAAATGATGAAAGATGAGGTAGTACTACCTTTAACATTGACAGCAGTGAATCTTCATTAACAAGAGTGCCTTTACTCATCAAATAAAGGGCTGAGACTGTCAATGCGGCGGCAAGGTAATCAGAGAGAATTAAACTATTTTTATCATTTGTCGTAAAAGA
>X235_Pygmy_Slow_Loris__coassemble_68_pt1 | contig 14291 bp, 10 predicted proteins | sample X235_Pygmy_Slow_Loris__metabat2_low_PE_001 | metagenome-assembled genome bin X235_Pygmy_Slow_Loris
GATGGTAAGAAGGTCCTAGTTCTATTAACAGATATGACTAACTATTGTGATGCCCTTAAAGAGATGGCAATTACAATGGACCAGGTTCCATCCAATCGTGGTTATCCTGGAGATCTCTATTCAAAGCTTGCTGCTCGTTATGAGAAGGCGGTTGACTTTGAAGGTGCCGGTTCTGTAACTATCTTAGGTGTTACAACAATGCCTGGTGATGATGTTACTCACCCAGTTCCAGATAACACAGGATATATCACAGAAGGTCAGTACTATCTTAAGGGTGGTCATATTGAACCATTTGGTTCTCTATCCCGTCTTAAGCAGAATGTTAATAAGGACACTCGTGACGACCATCGTGCACTGATGGATGGTATGATCAAGCTCTATGCTGCTTACAAGGAAGCGGTAGAGAAGAAGGCCATGGGCTTTATGATGAGTGAATGGGATGAGAAGCTTCTTAAGTATGGTTCTCTCTTTGAGAGTCGTCTTATGGACCTTTCTGTAAACATTCCTCTTGAACAAGCTCTCGACGAAGGGTGGAATATCCTTTCTGAGTGTTTTGAAAAGAATGAGACTGGTCTTAAGAGTGATCTCATTGCTAAATACTGGCCGGTAAAATAAAGCTGGAGGCTAATGGATGGCAGCTGTAAAGTTGACTAAAAATGAACAGAAGAAGCAGAAAGATGCGCTTAAACAATTTCAGCGCTATCTTCCTACGCTGCAACTTAAAAAGCAGCAGCTTCAATCTGTCATCCGTCAGATAGAAAGCCAAATTGCAGAGTATAGAAAGGAACAGGAAGCTCTTTTAAACTCTCTTAAAGTTTGGATCGCTGTCTACGGTGAAAATGCATCCTTTGACTCCACACATAGCCTTGAGAACCTTGTCGTTATTGATACTATTTTAAAGGGAAGAGGAAATATAGCAGGTGTTCAGATCCCTGTCTTTAAAGATCTTACCTTTAAGAGTATCCCATATGATCTATTTGACTATCCCCTCTGGGTTGATAGAGGAATAGATGCACTTAAGCAGTGTTCCCGTTATGATGCCTTGGTTGCAACACTACAGGAGCAAATAGATCTACTTGGCAAGGAGCTTAGGACTACCAGTCAGAGAGTAAATCTCTTTGAAAAGGTAAAGATACCTGAAGCAAAGGATAATATAAGAAAGATTGGAATTTATCTTGGTGACCAGCAGACTGCTGCAGTTGTTCAAGGTAAGATCGCTAAGAAGAAACTAGAGAAGGGGAAAGAAGCATGATTGAAAAAATGAAAGTTGTGACAGTTGTTTCCCCTATTGGAAAGAGGAAAGAACTACTTCTTAATCTGCGTGAAGCAGGTCTTATGCATATCATGGGTCTAGTACAGCGTTCAGCTGATGTTGATCGCATTGATCGTGATATCACAAGTCTTACTACTGCAGTTAATGCTATTAAAGAGAGTGCTGAAAAGAAAAAAGAGTACTCTTCTAAAGCACTTAGCTCAGATGAGTTTAATGCTTCTCATGCACACATCTCTTCAATTATCGAAGAGCGTAAAGCTTTGGATGAGAAAGAGAGAGTTGTAAAGCAGGAAATTCAAAGAGTAGCTTCTTGGGGTAATTTTGATCCTAAAGAGGTAACTTCTTTAATTTCTGAGGGATATCCTCTCTACTTCTATACTCTTGGCAAGAAGGAGCTTGATAAGTTAATTGATGATGAAAGTGTAACTTTTATTCGTCTTAGAGATGTAAATAAGATGAGCGCTATCGCTGTCTTATCTAAACCTCTGGATAAGAGTTTCCCTGCTACTCAATTTGAACTACCATCCGCTTCTTATGATGAACTATCACTAAAAGTGGAAGAGTGTAGCAAACGTAAGAGAGAAATTGCTAAAGAGCTTGAAGAGTCTAACAATCTTATAGATGCATATAAGAATAGGATCAGAGAGCTAGAACAGGATGAGATGTTCTCTCGTGTAGATGCAACTTGCTTAGATGCTGAAAATGCTATCACCTTACTCCAAGGATATATCCCTGAAGAGAAGATTGGTGCATTTAAAGCGGTAGCTAAGGAAAATGGATGGGCTTATCTAATTGATGACCCAACAGAAGAAGAGAACCCTCCAACTCTAATAAAGTATAAGGGTTTAATTCGTATCATTCAGCCTATCTACAAAATTCTAGGAACAGTTCCTGGATATAGAGAGTATGATATTTCACTCTATTTCTTACTCTACTTCTCTGTATTCTTTGCTATGATCATAGGAGATGCAGGCTATGGCCTTATCTTCCTGCTTGTCGCAGCAATTATGAATATAAAGAGTAAGAAGTGCTCTGATGCAAATATTCTTTTATATGTCTTAGGTGGGTGTACAGTCGTCTGGGGTGCTTTAACTGGTACTTGGTTTGGTTCTTTAGCTATTTTGGAAAAGTTACCATTCTTACAGAAACTTATCATCCCTCAGATATGTAACTACTCTATGGAACTCTTTGGAATAGAATCAACATTTAGCCAGAATATGGTTATGAAGTTCTGTTTTATCCTTGGAGCTAGCCAACTTGGACTTGCATGTGTAATAAACGTAGTCTCTAAGGCAAGGAAGAAGGATCTCTCTCTCTTTGCTGATATTGGTTGGTTTATTGATATATGCGTACTTTATATGTTGGTACTATATCTTGTAATTGGTGAAACAATTGCATTTAAACCTGTAATTATAGGTGTTGCAGTTGGCTTTGTATTAGTTTGTGTCTTTGGCGCTCAAGCACCTGGTGTTCCTTTTGTTAAAGGCTTACTTTCAGGACTTGGTGGTTTCTTTACCACATTCTTAAATACAATTAGCTGTTTTAGTAACATCATGAGTTACATTCGTCTATTTGCAGTTGGTATGGCATCACTTGCAATTGCTCAATCCTTTAACAACATGGCTTCCATGATGCTCTCTGGATGGGCACTTCCTGCTGGTATTCTGGTAATACTAATAGGACATCTATTGAACCTAGTAATGGGTCTCTTAAGCGTAGTCGTACATGGAGTACGCTTGAATCTTCTCGAATTCTCCGGTCAGCTCGGTATGGAGTGGACAGGATACAATTACGATCCGTTCAGAAAAACGGTCGCTGATAAAAAGAATTAGTAAAGGAGTTAGTAATATGACTAATTTGGCTTACATTGGAATGGCTTGTGCACTCTGTCTTTCTGCACTCGGATCTGGTCTTGGCGCTGGTTTTGCTTCTCAATCTGCAGTAGGTGGATGGAAGAAGTGTTATGCTGAAGGCAAGCCTGCTCCATTTATTATGGTTGCATTTGCAGGTGCTCCTCTTACACAGACCATCTATGGCTTCTTGCTCATGAACTTCATCAATTCAGCTTACCAGGCTTCACAGAACTACCTGATGGCTCTTGGTGTAGGTATCTTTGGTGGTCTTGCAATCGGTCTCTCTGCTCTTATGCAGGGTAAGGTTGCTGCAGCTAGTGCTGATGCACTTGCAGAAACAGGTAAGGGTACTGCAAACTACTTCATCGTTATCGGTATCGTAGAAACAGTAGCTCTCTTCACACTTGTTTTCTGTATGCTTCTTTTACAGTAGTATTAATAGTATTATTGATAGTAAGCCACTCGTTAATTACGGGTGGCTTTTTTTATTCAATCACTAGTTGTGTTTGTTTTCGTTTTTAACTAAATTCTTTATTTTTTCTTTACTTTTCACTATTTGTAGCTGATGATTTTAAGCATAAGTTAAAAATTGGAGGTTTAACTGTGCAAACTGGTGCTCTGTTGATCGTTGCTGCATATCTGGTGGGTATGCTTGTTGTTGGGTTTGTCGTTGGTAAGTTAAAGATTAAAGATAGTAAGGACTATATGATCGCTGGAAGAAGAATGGGCGTATTTATGGTTGCATTCTCACTTTCTGCTAATAATATTGGTGGTGGTTCTACTACAGGTCTTGCAGGTAAAGCCTTTGGTGAGTGGGGTATGAGTGCCATTTGGTATGTACTTGCCGCCTCTATTGCTATGATTCCACTTGCTTACTTTGCTCCACGAATTCGTAAGACGATGGCTGTTACTATTCCTGAAGTTATTGAAAGAAGATTTGGTAAGGGTTCTGCTACATTTTCAGCAATTCTTAATATCTTAGCTCTCTTCTGTTTAACAGCTAGCCAGATTTCAGCATCAGGTGCTGTTATTACAACACTTACTGGAATTCCTTTAAATGTTTGTCTTCTTATTGCAGGTATCGTTATCATCCTCTATACCACACTTGGTGGTATGATCGCAGACCAGATCTCCGATTTAGTACAGTTCTTAATAATCTTCTTAGGCTTAGCAATTGCAACCCCATTTGTTATCAAAGGATGTGGTGGCTGGCATGCTGTTAGTGAAGCACTTCCGGCTTCTCAGCTTAGTTTTACTAAGATCGGTTGGGTTGTAATTATTGGTTATATCTTCAACTACTTCTGTACATTCCTCTCAGGACCTGAGATGATAAGCCGCTTTGAGAGTGCTAAGGATGAGAAGACTGCTATGAGAGCTTCTTTACTTTCTGGTGTTTTAATGGCCGCAATGGCAGTATTCCCAACTCTCTTAGGTCTATGTGCTTTAGCCTTTAAAGATCAACTACCTAATATTACTGGTAATACAGCAATGATGATGATTACCAGCACACATGCTCCTACTATCATCACCGGCTTAGTATCTGCCGCAATTATTGCAGCTACAATGTCTTCTGCTGATTCAAACCTCTTATGTATGTCTACTATGTTTATGAATGATATCTGGAGAACATATAGTCATAATAAGCTGACAGATAAGCAGATCATCTTCTCAACACGTTGTGCGAATGTAATCTTCTGTGTAGTAGCTATGTTTATCTCATTTATGGGTATTAACATTGTAACTATGAACACCTTTGCGTTTGCAATTCGATGTGCAGGTCCTTTTGCTGCCTACGGCCTTGGTCTTATTGTTCCACGTGCTACTAAGAATGCTGGACGTATCTCAGTTATTACAGGAACTATTGGTGTAGTTATTTGGCAGATCCTCTCTGGTGGTAACTTCTATCTTGGAATTCTTCCTGTTGTATTTGGCTGTGCAGTTGGTACTATAACCTTCTTCTTAGTAAATGCAATTGAACTTAAGATGGGTAAACCTATAGCACCTTCCGCATATTTACCAGTTAAAGAAAAATAATATTAATATCTACTTTGCTCTCTTGCTTTAAGAGGGCAGAGTATACAAGTCTTTTTGAGTTGTCTTATGGAAATAATCCCTTCTAGAGTTTTTTCTCCGCTTTATATCATCTTTGATATTATCTTTTTACTTACATTCTCTACTCTTTTATTTGCCTCAAGAAGGAGAAGGGCTCTTGTTTTTGGACTTCTTGGTGGTCTTTTATACTTTATTGTTGATTACGGCATCTTTTATCTTTTATTAGGAGCAAGAGTAGTTACGGGAGCCCCAACAGCACTCTTTCTCTTTTGGTTAAGCATGAGTTATGGGCTAACTAATATGGCTTGGATCTACTTAATGCTATCAAAAGATAAATATAGGAAAGAGTGGTCTATTTTCATCTTCTTCTCCTGGATAACAATTGCTTTACTTTCACAGAATTTTGGCTTTGGTATGAATAGTATATCAATTTATAGAACCACTACCTCTTATCATGGGGTGATGGCGCTTATTTTGATCATTGGATATTTGATTGTTATCTATCTAAATATCTTTAAAAATAAGAGGATCGATATCCTTTATCTTCTTTTAGTTGGTATTACAGTACAGCTTGGCTGGGAAGTTTCTCTTCTTGTTACCGGGATAAGGCAATCAGGGATAGAGACGCTAATTATCAATAGTTTAATCGAAACTAATTTAGGTCTTCCTTACATCTACTTCATCCATAAAGCTATCGAGAAGAGGTTTGCTTTAAAGAGTAATTAAGCCCCTCTCTTTACGCTTCTTTAAGATCTTAGGTAAGGACGAATACATAACGATGGTTGAAACTACAGCGGCTAAAAGATCTGATACAGGTTCTGATAAGAAGGCACCACCTGCACCCATAAATGCAGGAAGTGATATACAGGCGATAAAGAAGATGAACTTCCTAAATAATGATAGAGGAAGCGATAATCTAACTTGACCAAGGGCGGTTAAGGTATCGACATTTGTATAGTGGAAAGCTTGAGGAATAATCATTAAGGTAAAGATCTTCATATATCGAAGAGTTAAAGGAATGATACTGCTATCAGAGGTGAAGAAGCGAATAAAGTACTCACCAAAAGCATAAGTAACCATAGTCATAAATATGGTATATAGCACCGCCATTATTTGGATGGTATGAAAAGCTTTGGTTACTCGTTCACACTTACCAGCTCCATAGTTAAAGCTTATTACTCCTTGGCTTCCTCCTGTTATACCTCCAAGAGGATTCATACAAAGTAGATAATAACTTTGAATAATGGTAGCGGCAGTTAGGTAGATATCACCCATATCTGCTCCACCATACTTTTGAAGCATTGAATTTAAGAGTAGAAGTAGTAGGTTATCAGTTGCGTTTATAATAAATGGTGATAATCCCATTATTGATATCTTACTGTAGATCTTACTTTCAACTCTTCTAATTGATAGCCTTATCAGTGCATGTCTTCTAAGCAGACCTGTAATTGTAATTATCGTAGAGGCTATTTGAGAGATAACTGTTGCAATAGCACCGCCACTTACACCTAAACCAAGGGTAAAGATAAAGATTGGATCTAAGATGATATTTAAAATAGCCCCAGTTAAAACCGATGACATTGCTCTCCTAGATTCCCCTTGTCCAATTAAAAAACTATTTAATCCAGTTGATAAAAGGGCAAATGGAGTTCCAAGAACATACCATCCAAAGTAAGCATTAGCATACTCAATTGTAATATTTGAAGCCCCAAAAAGAAGCAGTAAAGGCTTTCGAAAGAAGAAGAGTAGTGGAGTAAGAATTAAAGAGAAGAAGAGAAGCATAAATAGAGCAGCTGTTAAAATCTCCTCTGCTTTATTGTGTTCTTTATGACCCTCCTTCATTGCCATTAAAGGAGAACCTCCAAGGCCTACTAGAACAGCAAATGAGGTAATAAGTGTAGTAAGAGGTGCCGCAACACCAACACCCGCAAGTGCTAAATCTCCAATACCTTGGATATGACCGATAAACATCCTATCAACGATGGAGTATAAAACCATAACACCTTGTGCAAGACAAGTTGGAAGGCATAACTTAATTGTTAATGATCTTATATTTCCGCTACCAAGATCATACTGTTTCATGAGAGAGAAGTATAAAGCTAATAAGATGCTCTGTTAATATGATATTTTCTCCTTTTCCTGCTATATTTTCAGCATGAGAAGAAAAGAGAGAGAAGTTAAGGATAAAAGTGTTATTAATGAGATCTTAAAGAAGGGTAAGTACTGTCGCTTAGCCCTAGCAGATAATAACAGACCCTATATAGTTCCTTTAAACTATGGCTTTGAAGAAGTAAGCGGAAACTACATCTTCTATTTCCATGGTGCAAGTGAAGGAAGAAAGATCGATATTATTAAAAGAAATCCCTATGGATGCCTTGAGATCGACATAGAGTCCGCTCTAATAAGTGGAGAAGAAGCTTGTTCTTTTTCAACTACTTATAAATCTATTATTGCAGAAGGTGAAATTACCTTTTTAAGTGAAAGTAAAGAGAAAAAGACGGCGCTTTCTTTAATTATGGAAGAGGCAACAGGGAAAAGTAATTGGAATTTTCCCCCTCTTATGCTGAATAAGGTTACCCTCTTTTCTCTTAAAGCCACCTCTCTTGCTTGTAAAGTAAATGGTTAAACTATAAGTTTCCTTCCTGTTTGATTTGCCTCTAAAGACTCTGAAAGAATACGACTAACCTCTAAAGGAATATCATAAAGGGTGCAGTCAAGTTTACCTTGAAGCCATTCAAGATAGAGGTTTGATATACCTCCTGCAAAGTAAACAACTCTAAGATGGAAAGCTTTAGTTTGTTTTATCTCTTCAGGGATGGAGTTATCATTTTTCATGTAGGAGACAAAGATCTCTTGAAGTTTTTCAATAAATTGATTTGCTTCAGGGACCTTTATAAGCCTTTTAAAGTAATCCTTCTCTTCATCAATATATTTGCTGATCTGAAGAAGAATATTTGTAGGGTTAGAAAAGAAGTCGTGAAAATTAAAGGATGAAAGAATACATCTCATCTTCTCTATGATCTCATTTTCGATCTCCATAGCGATATCTCTTATGCATGAGTAGTGGGCATAGAATGTAGCTCTATTGATATCAGCTTGCTTTACAATATCTGTAACTGTAAGAGATGAAAATGAATGTGTTTCAATTAGATCAAGAAAAGCTTTCTTAATTAATGCTTTAGAACGAAGCGCATTTCTATTTGGTTTTCTTTTTACTTCTTCTTCCATAATAACCCAGAATTTATTATTTTTGCTATATTTCAACATTTGTATTAATTTATATCAATACCTTTCTGTAACAAATGAAGTAAATTGTTATAATAAGTTATAATTTCTATTTACAATATAAGGAAATAAAATATAATTTAAACAGATGTTGAAATTTAAACAAGAATTTTAAATTTGTATTAAATTTTAATAATCTACTTGAATCTTATAACTAAAGATATGTATTTTGGCAACGTATTTATGACGAGGAGTATATGAACAAGAAGAAGAAAATCCTTCCCGCAATATTAAGATATGTGATCTTAATTGTCGTCTTTATTGGTGCTTTTTTATTGATTAGATGGTTCTATGCAAATTTAACTACTTCAACATATGAAGCTCCACTTCCTGCAGTTGAAACAGTTAATGCTGAAAAGCAAACTCTTTATAAGTCTATTCGGATCTCAGGATATGTCCAAAGTGAAGATACGATCTCTATAGTTCCATATGTTGAAGGAACTATTATTACCTTTGATTATAAAGAGGGTGATGTTGTTAAGAAGGGTGATGTTATCGCAAAGATCGATCCAGAGCCTTATGAATTACAACTTGAACAAGCCACAGCCGCATATAATGCTTACGATAGTTCATATCAGCGTGTTGAAGCTTTATACAATAAGAATGCGGCAAGCAAACAAGATTTAGATGCCTTAAAAGGGCAGCGTGATGCATATAAAGCCCAGATGGAGTTAGCTAAGTTACAGCTTTCATATACAGATGTAACCGCTAAAGAGGGTGGTACTATCCAAAAGAAACTCCTCTCTAAAGGTTCTGCGGCAAGTACATCTACTCCAATTGCCTTAATTTCTGATCTAAATAACTTAGTTGTTAATGTTAATGTACCTGAGCAGTACTACGATATCTTTAAAGATGTAGATAATCTTAAAGTAACTGTAACTCGTCCTGAAAACGCATACTCAAAAGAAGTTAGTACAAATGCACACATCAGCTTTGTTGCTCCATATATTGACCCGACAAGTAAGAACTTCCAGCTGCAAGTAGAACTTGATGGTGATGATCTATCTTCATTCACCCCTGGAATGTATGTAAAGGTTGATATCGTCTATGACGAAGTAAGTGGTTATACACTTCCTTCTAGAGTAAAGAAGCTTGATGGCTCTATTTACTATGTTGAAGATGGAAAGGCTGTTTTTAAAGATATGTCATCAGCCTTCTCTGATGGATCTTACTTTGTTATCCCTGATGAATTAGCTGACAAAGCATTTATCATCAAAGGACAAGATTCTCTTCTCTCTGGTGAAGAGGTAAATGTAATAGGGGGAGATGAAGAGTGAAACCTTCAAGATTTGCTGTAGCTCATCCTGTAATTGTTTCGATGACGCTACTTGCACTATTAGTCTTTGGTGCAATGTCTCTTTCTACTACAAATACTGAGTTCTTATCAGATATCAGTATGCCTCAGGTAATCGTAGTAACGATCTACCCAGGTGCATCTGCTGAAGATATAGAGCAAACAGTAACTAATGTTCTTGAAGATGACTTTGTAACACTACCAAACTTTAAGAGTATGGATTCGCAATCCTTAAATAGTGCAAGTATTGTTACTATTACCTTCCAGGATGGTATTGATCCTTATGATCAAATTAATGAAGTTCGAAATAGAATTAACCAGCTTGTTTCTGACCTCCCAGATGGAATTTCAGGAACTCCTGAAGCTATCGTTGGTGGTACAAGTTTACTTCCAATTGCCTCCTTTGTTGTTGAAGGTCAGGGGGATTTAAATGCTATATCTGACTACATCGAAGATGAACTTAAACCCCAATTAACTCGTATCGAAGGTGTATCTACTATCACAGTTAATGGAAGCAAGACTCCTCGTCTTGATATTAAACTTAGAACTGATGATCTAGATGCTCGTGGAATTTCTCCTGTAGTTGTTTACCAGGTATTAAACCTCTCTAACTACTCAATTCCTCTTGATACAGCTTCCTACTCTGGTCATGAAATTGATGCAAAGTTCGATGGTAAGTTTACCTCCCTTGAAGATGTACAAAACCTTCCAGTTGGCCTTTCTGCTGATGGTGGTATTATTCGTATTAAGGATGTGGCTGATGTCTCCTTTGTTTATAATGAAGGTGATTACTACGTCTCTAAAGATGGAAAGCAAGCTATCACTGTAGATATCTGTAAGCGTAGTGATGGTAACACGATCAAGATTACTAATGAGATCAAGAAGATCTTAGCTAATGAAGAGAAAAGCCATGGTGGAGCCTTAAAGTTCACAATGGTTAATGATGACTCAACACTTGTTAACTCATCCCTTTCTACTGTTATTCAGTCCGGTGTTATGGGTGTTATCATCGCTATCTTAGTTATCTTTATCTTCCTATCAGATATCAAAGCAACTATTGTTATCGGTCTTTCAATTCCTCTTTCAATCTTCTTTACCTTTATTGGTATGAAGCTTATGGGGATCACCGTTAACTTGATGTCCCTTTCAGGTATTGTTGTTGCACTTGGTAATATTGTAGGTGCTGCAATCTTAGTACTTGATCAGGTATATAGATATTATCAGAGTGTAAAAGATGGAAAGGCTTTGTACTCAGTTAATGATTCTATCTTCAAAGGTAGTGATACAGTTATTGGTTCTGTATTAGGTTCAGGCTTAACTACAATTGTTGTATTTATCCCAATTGCAGTAATGAGTGGACTAGTTGGTAAGATCTTAAAGGATGTATCTGTTACATTCATGCTAGCTCTATCTGCATCTCTCTTAGTTGCTATCATCTACATCCCATACTTTTTAAAGAAGTTATTAAAAGAGGATGTAGGAGCTAGAAAGAAGGCAAAGGATAATATAGTTGTAAGAGCTCTTATTAAGATCGAAGCTGCTTACAACAAGTCACTTCACTTTGCAGTTGATCACACCTTCTTTATCCTCTTAATGGCTGTAATGGTTCTTGCTTTAAGCTTCTATGTTCTGCCTAATATGCAGTTTGCCTTTATTCCTTCAACTGATAATGGTGACTTCTATATCAACATAGAGCTTCCAGAAGGGTACTCCCTTGAGGATACAAAAGAGGTAATGGCTAAGGCTGAAGAGATCTTAATTAAAGAGGTTCCTGAACTTAAGACTGATGTTGTATTTGCAGGTAAGTCCATGGACCCAACTGACTATGTAGCTAAGAAGAACCAAGGTGCAATACATGCAGTTTTGGTTCCTGTTAAAGATAGAGATCGCGGTATACATGAGATCATATTGGATGTACAGAAGGCAGTTGCTTCTCAGATCCCTGATGCAACAGTATCTGTTGATAATGGTGGTTTTGACCGTCTTATCTCAATGGTTTCTGGTGGCGGTGGTTATGGCTTAACGCTAGTTGGTACAGACTCTGGCCTTCTCTTTGAAACTGCTGAAAGAATCGAAGCTGAACTAAAGAAGGATAATGAAGTTATTACAACAAGTATCAATGCTACTAATGACTCACGTTCTGCTGTTATCAATGCAACCTATGACTATATGTCCTCCCTTGGAGTATCTAGCCAGGAGGCTGGTTTAACAAGTGCCATTCTATTCTATGGAACTGATATTGGTAAGTTTACTAATGATGCAACTAACGATAGATATGATATCCATATCTACTCAGATATTGCTTCCTTGCCGATCTCTGTTGATCGCCTTGCTCAAATAAAGCTTCATAGTCTTGCTGGCACAGAGATTCCTCTTTCTAATATCGCATCTTTAGATATGGAACAGGCAGTTAGCCAGATCAACCATACAGATAGAGCAATGACGCTTACAATTACAGCTAAGTTAACAACTGAATCAACCGATGGTGTTTCAGCTAGAATTAATAAGTATCTTGAGAAGAATCCAATTCCTGCTGGTATTACAACAGAGGCAGGTGGTCTTAATGATCTTGTTAATGATTCACTTGGACCACTAGTACAAGCACTCTTAGTTGCAATGTTCCTCGTTTATCTTGTAATGGTTGCAGTATTTGAGCGTTATGACCAACCTCTCTTGATCATGCTACTCTTCCCATTCTGTATTATTGGTGCAGTCTTGGCTCTTTCCGCCTTTGGTTCCTCTCTCTCGATCGTATCTATTCTAGGTATCGTTTCTCTTGTAGGTATGCTGGTTAACAATGGTATTGTTATCGCTGACTATGTAAACATAAGTAGAAAGATGTCACGTGAGATGAAGCTTACTGCACGTGGTGTTTCCTTCGATGAGTTTACAGATACTATAGGTCTTCTTTCTTATGATGAAGAGATAGAGATCTTAAGAGAAGATACGGCTTCAGGATCTGCATCAAGACTTAGACCAATCTTGATGAGTACCCTTACTACAGTCTTAGGCGTTATTCCTATGGCTATAGCAAAAGGTGAGGGTGCTGAGATCTACGCACCACTTGGTCAGGTTATCATGGGTGGTCTTGCCACTTCCACGATACTCACACTTTATATCATGCCTGTTTACTACTTCATTTTGGAAAAACATAGGCTGAAAAAGAAATATAAGAAACTTAATAAAGAAAACCTTGTAAAGGAGACTAACGATAATGAAAAGAATGACAAATAAGCTAACAGCTAGCATTTTAACTGTATTAGTAGTGCTACTACTTGCATCCTGCTCTTCGTATGTATTTAATTCAGCATGGGGTGGTAAAGCAGTAGATAAGAGTGAGAAAATAAATGTTACAACTACCTCAGGAACTACAACAACCAAAAAACCAATTGAAGGCATGCAAGTCTATGTTTATCCTTCTGAAAGTGCTAGAAGTGCAGCCGCTTCTGCTTGGAAAACTCAGACTCAGAAAGAGTATAAAGAGTTCTATGACAACAGTGTCCCTTCTACAAGAACAGATGCTAATGGAGACTTCTCTATTCCTACAGTAAGATGGTCAAATAGCAATCCTCAGTTTGGTAAGGATGGGGACTCTACCGTTATCTATCCTCTCTTCTTTAGTAAGGATTATGGATTAATTGATACTGAAGCTGGTGTAAATATCCAATCTGACTCTAATAATACTAGGGGTAGAACCTACGAGTTTGATAAGGTTGTAAATGCAAATACCTTTACAATTAACTTCAAAGATAAGGATAACAATGCTACCAACACTGCTAATGCAAATATTGCAGATACAAGTGGTTTTACCTTCTCTTATGAGTATTTTGATGGAAATGAGTGGATAGGCGAAACTTCCAAGACTCCTTCAAATGGCAGTGCTGTTATTAACATTAGTTATGATAAGGATAAAAAATATGATGATCCTTCAACAGAAGCAAAGGAAGAAAGCAATAAACCATATATTAAGATCTATGATATAAATCCAAGTTCTGACTGGACCTATTCTAGTTCTTCTGCAACTGAAGACACAAAAAATAAAGGTACTTATTATGTAAGCCTTGAGGACAAGAGTAGTGTAAACTTCTACTTTGAAAATGTTTGGGAAGAAGCAACTATAACAGTTAATTTAAAAGATGGTGCATTCTCCTCTAAACCTGTTGTTGCAGATAGTACAATTACAATGAAGTACTCATATTTAGATAATGATGGTGCTACAACTACAAAGAGTGATACTATTCAAGCGGTAAATGGTGTCCTTACTATTCCTGTTAGATATAAAGGAGATGCAACTACTGTAACTCTGTCTAACTTTAAGAGCCCATCTAAGAGTTATGCGCTTACCATAGATACTAGTGGTAACAATGATGATGGTTTTGCAATTAAAGAGGGTAAAGATAAGGATGCAACTCCTTTAACAGACAAAAACACTATTACATTTAAAGTAAATAAAGATGACACTGCATACGTAGCTGACCTCTTTGTAAAGAAACTTAAGCTCTCATTCCCAGGTGCTACTGGTTATCTTTATAGT
>X235_Pygmy_Slow_Loris__coassemble_69_pt1 | contig 14172 bp, 7 predicted proteins | sample X235_Pygmy_Slow_Loris__metabat2_low_PE_001 | metagenome-assembled genome bin X235_Pygmy_Slow_Loris
GTTCGTGAAGCCTTTGTTACTCTCTATGAGCGTGGCCTTATCTATAGGGGTAAGTACCTTGTAAACTACTGTCCAAAGTGTGGAACAGCTTTAGCAGATGATGAAGTTGAATATGAGAACATGCCAGGCAAGCTCTATGATGTTCGCTATCCATATTCAGATGGTTCTGGTTATATAACTGTTGCTACAACACGTCCTGAAACTATGTTTGGTGATGTGGCTGTTGCTGTTAACCCCTCTGATGAACGTTATAAGAGTGTTGTAGGTAAAACTGTAATCCTTCCTCTTACAAATAGAGAGATACCAATAATTGCAGACGCTTTTGTTGATAAAGAGTTTGGAACTGGTATGGTTAAGATTACTCCTGCTCATGATCCTAATGACTTTGAATGCGGACGTCGTCACAACCTTGAAGCAATTAATCTTTTAAACCCTGATGGAACACTTAATGAAAATGTTCCTGAAAAATACAGAGGTCTTCAAGCTATTAAAGCTAGAGATCTAGTTGTAAAAGATTTAGAAGAGGGTGGTTATCTCTTAAAAGTAACTGAGCATGCCCATGATGTAGGTCACTGCTATCGCTGTCATACAGTTGTAGAACCATATCTATCAGAGCAGTGGTTTGTTTCCATGCGTTCTCTTGCAGATAAAGCATTAGCTGCTTGGAAGAGTGGTGATATACGCTTCTATCCAAAGAGATGGGAAAACACATATGCACACTGGATGGAGAATATCAGAGATTGGTGTATCTCTCGTCAGCTTTGGTGGGGACATAGAATTCCTGTTTGGTATTGTGATGATTGCGGCGCCATGAGTGTTTCACGTACAGATCTTTGCGAGTGTCCTAAGTGTCACTCTCACAATATTCATCAAGATAATGATGTATTAGATACTTGGTTCTCCTCTTGGCTTTGGCCTTTTTCAACTCTAGGCTGGCCTGAAAAGACAAAGGACTTTGAAACCTTCTTCCCAACTAATACTTTGGTTTCTGCATATGACATCATCTTCTTCTGGATTTCCAGAATGATAATGGCAAGTGAAGAGTTCACAGGTAAAGCTCCATTTAGAGATATTGTTATCACAGGACTTGTTCGTGATAAACAAGGCAGAAAGATGAGTAAGAGCCTTGGTAATGGTATCGATCCTCTTGAAGTTATTGATGAGTATGGTGCAGATGCGATGAAGTTCACTCTCTGTTACTTAGCCGCTCAAGGACAGGATGTTCAAGTTGATATGAAATCTTTCTCCTTAGGTTCACGCTTTGCTAATAAGATCTGGAATGCTGCACGATTTTTACTTATGAACTTAGAGGGTAGAAATCTTGTCTCTATCACAGCTGATAAACTCACTGTAATGGATAAGTGGATCTATAACCGCCTTAATGAGGCTATTAAAGTTATTACCTTAGCAATGGAAAACTATCGCTTTAATGAAGCGGCTCAAGCGGTCTACTCCTTCTTCTGGAATGACTTCTGTGACTGGTACATTGAAGCAGCTAAGCAGCGTCTCCTGCATGGCACTGACGAGGAGAAGGATCTCTCTATCTCAATTCTTATGGATGTTCTTGAAAAGGCAATGCGTCTTATGCATCCATTCCTTTCATTTGTCACTGAGGAGATCTACTCAAGACTTCCAAATAAGAAGGGTGAGTTAATTAGCCAAGAGTATCCAAAAGTAGATGAGAAGTTTGAATTTGCTTCTGAAGCTAAACTTGTTGAATCTATGCAAGAGGTTATTAGAAGCGTAAGAACTGTTAGAAGTACTCTTAGTATCGCCCCTGAAAAGAAGTTACATGTAGTTATAAGACCTAATAAAGAGTATAAAGCTACCGCTTTACTTATCAAAGAAAAAGCTCTTATGGCTTCCTTTATGGGGGCTGGTGAACTTGTAATTGATACAGCTAATAGTGAAGATGTTTCTAAAGCTTATCCTCTTGCAGGTGTTGGCTATGAAGCTTTTATCTTCGTGCGTGAAGCTATCGATGTCGAAGCTGAGCTTAAGAAGTTAGCTGTTGAAATTGAGAAGAGTGAAAAGAGCTTAGAAGGCACCTTAAAGAAGCTTTCAAATGAGCAGTTCTTAGCTAATGCAAAAGCTGAAGCGATCGAAAAAGAGAAGTCTAAGAAGGCTGAATTTGAAGATAAGATTAGAAAGAGTCATGAACACATGACACTTTTAAAGAGTCTTTAAATGAAAATAGGGTACTTAAAGCTATTAAACGTGCTTAAGTACTCTAACTAAGCAAATACAATATCTTATGAATTGCTTAAATAAAGAATTAGCCCGGATTTACCCGGGCTAAATACTTTTTTAAAGTTTTGTTTTATTCAGCTTGAGCTGCTTTTTCAGCTTTAGCTTGAGCTATTACATCTTCTGCAAGTTTACCCATCAGTGTCTCATAGTGGTCAAACTCTAATTCAAATGAACCAGTTCCACTTGTCATTGATTTAAGGTCAATTGCATAAGTTCTAAGCTCTGCCATAGGAACTTCAGCTTGTACTGCAACAAGATGACCCTTTTCTTCCTGCCCTAAAACTCTACCTCTCTTAGATGAGAGATCAGAAAGGATAGCTCCTAAGAACTCCTGTTCGATGAAGACTTCAAGTTTCATTATAGGTTCAAGAAGGACACATCCTGCTTTTCCAAGAGCAATTTCCATTGCCCCTTTAGCCGCAAGCTTAAATGCCATTTCAGAGGAGTCAACTGGGTGCTCTTTACCATCGACTAATGTGATGCCGATATCGACAAGAGGGTAGCCAGCTAAGAAGCCTTCCAGCATTGCTTCTTGAATACCTTTTTCAATACCAGGTACATAACCTTTAGAGACAGAACCACCTTTAATTGCATTAGTAAACTGATAGTAATCACCACGAGGAATTGGTTCAATTTCTAGAAGAACTCTACCAAATTGACCATGTCCACCAGATTGCTTTTTGTGAGTATACTCAGCGATTCCAGACTTCTTTGTAATAGTCTCTCTGTATGCAATCTTAGGAACAGCGGTGTTGATCTTGATCTTCTGCTTATCGCGGATCCTATCAAGAAGCATGTTGATCTGAAGTTCACCCATGCCACCAATAACAGTCTCTTTAGTCTCATTGTTGAAGTTAATCTTAAATGTAAGATCCTCTTCAGCATAGCGATATAGAGCTTCGTTCATCTTATCAGCGCTCTTCTTATCATCAGTTGAGATTGAAAGCTGATAAACAGGTTGTGGAAGTCTTACAGGTCTAAATACATAGTTGACTTCTGGTCCTGAGAGGAGAGAACAGTTAGTTGTAGCTATATTACTCTTCGCAATTAAACCGATATCACCAGCTTCAAGTGCATCAACTTCAATTAGCTTCTTTCCCAGAGCTCTATACAACTTACCTGGCTTTTCTTTCTTTTTCATGTCAGGGTTATAAAGATCTGTTTCAGGTGTAATCTTACCAGCAACTACTTTGATAAAACTAAGCTTACCAGAGAACTGGTCAATGGTTGTCTTAAAGCAGTAAGCCGCAACCTTTCCTGCTGGATCAATTGGAACCTCTTCTTCAACACCATTTTCATCAATCTTGAAGTCAAATCCATCAAGAGGTGAGGGGAAGTTATTTCTAATAAAGTTAAGTAGAGAGATGATACCTGCACCTTTATCTGTAGCTCCACAGAATACTGGTACAACACGGTTGTTCTTTAAACCCTCTCTTAAACCTCTTCTTATCTCATCAGGGGTAAGAGTTCCCTCTTCAAAATACTTTTCAATTAAGTCATCAGCACCTTCGGCTGCGTTCTCAATTAAACGATTTCTAAAGTCTTCAACAACTACTGCATACTTTTCAGGTATTGCAATTGGTTTCTCTTTACCACCTTCTACGCATTCGTAAGCTTGGTTTTCAATTAAATTAATAACTCCATTGAACTCTTCAGCTTCACCAAGTGCCATAACAACAGGAACAAAGTGAGAGTCAAATTCACTTTCAAGAGAGTCTATAACATGTCTATAGCTAGCACGTTCTTTATTCATCTTGTTGATAAATACCGCACGTGGTTTATTTCTTGAATCAAGTCTTCTCCAGAGTTTGATAGTCTCTATCTGGGCACCTTCTCTGCCATCAACTACCATAAGGGCTGCTTCACAAGAACGGAAGGCACAAATAGCCTCACCAATAAAGTCAGCTGTACCCGGAGTATCAATTATGTTTATTGTCTTACCTTCCCAGGCAAATGAGGACAGTGTTGCATGCACTGAGATCTTTCTTGAGATCTCCTCTTCGGTATAGTCAGAAGTAGTCTTTCCACTTTCAACGGTTTCCGGGCGGGAAAGAACACCTGCATAGTAGAGCATCTGCTCTATTAAATTGGTTTTGCCCGTACCATTGTGGCCTACAAGGGCCACATTTCTGAGGTCTTTGGATGCTACGCTCATAATTTCCTCCTTTTGAAAACATAACGTATAGTAAAATCGTATGCTGTGATTTACCCGTTGTCAAAACAAAGTTTTCAAAAGAGGTGAAAAATATTAAAAAAACCACCTTTAAGAGGTGGCTTAAAATTCATTCTAGTTCAGTTAGAACTTTATCAATGGCATTGTACACGCTGTCTTTCAAGGTATACTTCAACATTTCCATGTTTTGGAAAACCCCTTCTGGAATTGTGTCTCCTCGATCACAGAAGTATACCCACACAGGAATACCTGTTGTGTGTGAAATCTTCTCCATTGTTACAAAGGAGGGTGCCTTTCTTCCTGTTTCAATCTCTGTAATAAAAGAGGTTGAAACCCCGATTCTTTCTGCCAGCTCACTTTGGGTGAGGCCTAGACGTTTTCGCCTGTCTCTTAGGTTGCGGGCGTAGACCATCTGGATATTGTCTCTGCTCATGTGTGCGTGTACTCCTCAAGATGTTTTTTTCAATTAATTTTAGTATGACTTTCTCTATAAGGCAAGAAATTAATTCTTGCCTTTTGGTGCATAATGGCTAAATTCCATACTAAAACTACCTTTTCCTTGGGTTGCAGAGCGAAGAGTAGTGGTATAACCAAACATTTTTGCAAGAGGAGCTTCTGCTGAAACAATATCAGCTCCTGTGCGAGATTCCATGCTGTTTACAATGCCACCACGGGCTGTAATAGTAGAGATAACATCACCAATATACTCAGATGGTGCTATTAACTTTACAGTCATTATAGGCTCCATTAGAACAGGATTAGCCTTTTGACATACCGCATCAAATGCCATATTTGCACAAGCTTCATTTGCAAATGCAGATGAAGTAAGTTCATTGTATCCAATATTCTTTACATCGATCTTGATATCTGTACACTCATAGCCGAACTTAATGCCACTCTTAAAGGCTCCTTCGATACCACTCTTAATAGCAGTTATGATATCTTCAGGAATATCTCTATGAGGGGCGCTTATTGTAAGTTCATTACCACTTCCTTGAGGTTGTGGAGATGCTTCAAGGGTGATAGAAGCCCAATTCTCTTTACCTGCAAGAGTCTTATCAAAGGTATATGTTTCTTCTGCAGTTTCAGTAATAGACTCCCTGTATGATACTTGTGGAGAACCAACTCTTACATCTATCTTCATGTCATCTCTAATTCTAGTAACAAGAACATCTAAGTGGAGTTCTCCCATACCAGAAATAACAAGTTGACCTGTCTCTGCATCATCTTTCCAAGTAAAGGTTGGGTCCTCTTGAGAGAGCATCTCAAGTGCTTTCTTTAACTTATCTTGGTCTGATGTAGACTTTGGTTCAATTGCAATAGAGATAACAGGATTAGGGAAGATCATCTTCTCAAGTAAATATGGGTGTTGCTCTGTTCCAATAGTGTCACCAGTTTGCGCTAATTTAAAACCAATAATTACGCCGATATCTCCTGCTTTAAGTTCTGTTAATTCATCAGAGCGATCAGCATGCATACGTAAAAGCCTATTAATTCTCTCTTTACGATTCTTTGTTATGTTAAAGACTGATACGCCTTTTTTGAGGATACCTGAGTACATTCTGATAAAGCACATAGGACCTGCTTGAGGATCAAATTGGATCTTGAAGATAAGGCCAAGCATTGCACCTCTATCATCACAGACGATGTCAACCTCTTTATCTTTCTTCTCCCAATATGCCTTTATAGGAGGAACCTCAATAGGGGATGGGAGTAATGCTGTAATACCATCAAGTAGGGGTTGTACGCCAATATTCTTTAAAGATGAACCTACAAAGACCGGAAGTAGCTGATGCTCTAAAGTACACTTTCTAAGTGTATTTAGAATGAGCTCATTTGGGATCTCTTGGCCATCAAAGTAAAGCTCTGTTATCTCATCGGAGTAGGAGGCAACGCTATCGATAAGTTTCTCTCTCCACTCTTCAGCCTTCTCTTTGTATTCAGCGGAAATTTCACTCTTTATAATGGTACTTCCCTTATCTTCACTTGAGAAGGTAAGGGTCTTCATCTCAAGTAGTGAGATAACGCCGCTAAAGCTATTTTCGGCTCCAATTGGAATGTAAAGAGGAACTGGTGTTTCACCAAGTTTCTTCTCCATTTGACTAAGAACACTTTCAAAGTTTGCACCCATTCTATCCATCTTATTGATGAATGCGATACGAGGAACATGATAGGTATCAGCTTGACGCCATACTGTTTCAGTTTGAGGTTCTACACCACCAACTGCACAAAAAACACCGACAGCGCCATCAAGAACTCTTAATGAACGCTCAACTTCAGCTGTAAAATCAACGTGTCCCGGAGTGTCTATAATGTTTATTTGGTGCTCTTTCCAATAGCAAGTTGTAGCCGCAGAAGTAATTGTAATACCTCTATCCTGCTCTTGCTTCATATAGTCCATAGTGGCTTCACCATTATCAACTTCACCGATCTTATGGTTTTCGCCTGTATAGTAGAGTATTCTTTCTGTTGTAGTTGTCTTACCAGCATCGATGTGTGCCATGATGCCAATATTGCGTATGTTATTTGCGTTCATAACTGAAGACCATAACAAATTAATCTCTTTTTGTATATAAGAAAGGGGAGGGTGCAGCGCGTTACATCCTCCCCCTCTTATTACTATTTTTTCTCTCTAAATGAGAGGCAACGCATAGCATTTAGTACTGCTATGATCGAAACACCAACATCTGCAAAGATTGCAAGCCACATGTTTGTAATTCCAAGTGTTGAAAGTATTATTACTACAATCTTTACAGAGAGAGCAAAGATAATATTCTCCTTGACTATCTTCTCAGTCTTCTTTGCGATCTTGATGCCAGTTGAGATCTTAAGTAGATCATCTGTCATGATTACACAATCTGCAGCTTCTATTGCGGCATCTGACCCCACACCACCCATTGCAATACCAACATCTGCACGAGAGAGGGTAGGTGCATCGTTAATGCCATCACCAACATATGCGCTAATTGTTCCTTCCTTCATCATACCTTCAAATGCTTTTATCTTTTCATCAGGTAGTAGTTCTGATTTTACAATATCAAGACCTAGTTCTTTACCAATTCTATCTGCAGTATCTTTTTTGTCACCTGTGAGCATAGCAGTCTTCTTAACGCCATTCTCTTTAAGGCTCTTAATAGCTTCACGAGTTGTACTCTTTAAGGAGTCTGCAATTGTAATATACCCTAAGATCTTATCTTCTCTTCCAATGTAAACAACAGTTCCGTCAACCTTTTCAGCATTAGAAAAGAGTTTAGCATTACCTGCTAAGTACTTTATGCCATCGATAACACCCTCAATGCCTTTTCCTGCTATCTCATGAATATCTTCTGCTTTTAAAGCAACAGTACCAGCTTTTCTTACAATAGCTTTAGCAATTGGGTGGGTGGAACTCTCTTCAAGTGCCGCTGCAATAGGAAGGATATCTACATCTGTGTAGTTATTTATAAGTTCAACTTCAAATTCACCTTTTGTAAGTGTACCTGTTTTATCAAAAGCAACTAAGTAGGTCTTTGCTAGGTTTTGTACGCTATCAGCACCTTTAACTAAGATACCCTGCTTTGCAAATGCCCCGATAGAGGCAAAATATGAAAGAGGAACTGAGAGTACAAGAGCACAAGGACAGGAGACTACAAGGAGCATTAAGGCTCTGTAAACCCATACTGAATAGGTTCCTAAGTTAAAGAGAGGAGGAAGAATTGCAACTAAGAGAGCTAAGACAACTACAATAGGAGTGTAATAGCGGGAGAATTTAGTAATAAATTTTTCACTGCTACTCTTCTTTTCACTGGAGTCTTCAACTAGAGCAAGAATACGAGAAACTGTACTGTCTCGATACTCATCTGTAACTTGTATTGTTAAAACACCATCCTGGTTAAGAGATCCTGAGAGCGCTCTATCTCCCACCTTTACACTTACAGGTACGCTTTCACCAGTAAGGGCGCGAGTATCGAGATAGGAGTTTCCTTCAATAACGATACCGTCAAGTGGGATCTTTTCACCCGCTTTTACAAGTATCATCTCACCTTTATTAACCTCTTCAGGCGCAACTTCTAAATGTTCTCCATTTCTAATTACAGTAGCGCTTTCACTCTTGATATCCATCAACTGTGTAATTGAAGCTCTACTCTTTCTAACAGCTCTATCTTGGAAGTACTCGCCCACTTGATAGAATACCATAACTGCAGCCGCTTCAGAGTAGGATGAGAGGATAACAGCACCAACTGTTGCTATCGACATTAAGAAGTTTTCATCAAACACACGACCTTTAAAGATATTTTTAATAGCTTTAAGTAGTACATCATAACCAGAGATTAGATATGCAACTAAGAAGAGGTAACGAGCTGGGTCAAAGAACTTTTCAGCAACTGCTGCGATAAGCATTAAAGCTATAGATGTGATAATTCTAATAAGGTTTTTGTTAATATCCCGCTTTGATAAAAAGATGATATTCTTATTACCTTTTAAAATTAAGTTTTTAACTTCCTCTTCAGTAAGAGAGGTCTCTACTACAATTTTCCCTTTCTCTTTATTAATAGAAAACTTCTTTATGTTTTCATTACCACTAAGAAGATCATCTAATTTTTTATAGTTTTCTTTACTTAATGTTTTAACCCTTAATTTTATACTCTTAACTTCATCACTTAAGACGATGTCATCATCAGCTTCAAGAACTAACTTCTTGATCTCAGGGATGGAAAGAGTAGTAGTTAAGGTAAGTTTGCCTTGTGTAAAGTCAAAGCTACAATCACTAATTTCAGGATTCTTTTTCAAAGCTTCCTCAACCTTTCTTGCACAATCTGCGCAATCAGCTTTGGCTTTAAGAGTTACTTTTCTTCCTTCTTCTGGGAATGTCGTCTCATCATCAATCTTAATTATGATCTTCTTTATCTCTTCAGGAGGAAGCGTAGTTTCAAGGGTTAACTTTGAGGTTGTAAAGTCTAAAGTACAAGAACTAATATCAGGGTGCTTCTTAAGTTCTGCTTCTATACGCGCTGCACAATTAGGACAATCAGGCTTGACCTTCATCACTAAATGCTTTGACTTAGAAGGAAATGTGATATCATCATCTGCTTTCTTTGCAAGTGCTTTTACTTCCTCTTCAGAAAGTGGGGTAGTGACATGTAGCTTACCTTTTGCAAAATCAAAGGAACACTCGTAAATCTCGCTGTTTTCAAGAAGTGCACCTTCAACTTTGCTTGCACATGCAGCACAGTCGATCTTTGCATCTAAAGTAAGCTTTCTATCACTATCCTCAATTGTTAGTGCATCATCAGCTTTCATTGCCTCTTTTACGATCTCATCTGAGGGTAAATCAGAGACAACTTTAAGTTTATGATTAATAAAATCAAAAGAAGCAGAGGAGATACCTTTAACTGAAGAAAGGTAAGATGCAACCTTTTCTGCACAAGCAGCACAATCTATATTAGCATGGTAAATGCGTGTCTTCATAATGACACCTCCATGATGTGAATATATGAACATCTATTCATGTATTCAAATATAGACTTGCCCATATATTATGTCAATAGCAATTAATAAGGTTTTATTTGGTGTGCATAAATTCCACTCTTTCCTGAGGAGATAAAGGCAATTGAAGATACCAAGAATAGTATAGCAGGTTCACTATAACCAAAGAGCTCTAAACCTAATGCAAAACAAACAAGAGGAAGATTTGTGCCTCCTGATAACATTCCAACAGCTCCAAGTACCGCCCAGGGAGCAGGAGTGAGAGAGAAGATGTTTGCAAAAGTAAGGCCAAAACCTGCTCCTATAATTAAAAGAGGGACTACTTCACCACCTGCAAAGCCGGCTGCAAAGGTAAAAGCCACCATAATTAATTTAATAAGATCATCAATGTCATTAGCATTACCTTCGATGATGTTATAAAGCAAGTCTCCACCTAGGCCGTTATAACGAAATGTCCCAAAGATTAAGTAGGTAATAATTGAGGCGACAAGTAAACAAAGAGCAGGAGCAAGGACCTTCATTACCTCTCTTTTAAAGTGCTTTTGGAAGAAGTGTTTTAGCATGTGAAGCAAATAGCAAAAAAGACGTGCATATAGTCCTAAGAAAAATGCGAAAAATATAGCTAAAACTGAATTGCTAAATGTAAAAGCTAAGCTATCAAATGAAGGGATAGATAGTATGTGAACTCCGCATACTTTACTTACAAAAACAGCTGTAAAACTTGAAATAGTACAAGGTAGATATGCATCTAGACGAGTTGTCTTAGGAGAGGCTAGTTGGGTACCAAATAGTACACCTGCAATAGGTGCAGAGAATAGTGCCCCAAATGCAGAAGCCGCTCCGCACATCATATAATAATCACTTCTATTATCATGATCACGTTTTAAACGTTCATTGATAAAAGCTTCCCCTTTTTCAATGCAGGAGGCACAAGCTAAACCAATTTGTACACCAGCACCTTCTTTACCACCTGAAGCTCCTGTTATATGTGTTATTGCAGTTGCAATTAAAGCAACAAGACCCATCTTGGGACATATCTCGTCAGGAACCTGGCTATGAGCAAGATTCTTCTCTTTATGCCCATATTCATTGATATCATCAATCGCAGCAACTGTACTATTTCTATAGGTTGGCCCAAATGTCTTATATAGGTAGTATGTTGCAACAGCACCTATTGGTATAAATAGAATAAGAAGAGGATAGCTCTTATTTAAATTAGTACTGAATAAGATAACAGTGCTAAAAAAAGCGATAACAACACCTGTAAGTGCTCCAATTAAAAGGCCCCTGAATATTTGACCGGGCCACGATATCCTCTTTCCCAATACTTGCATAACAATGCTGATTATAAAACGATTTTGCTCCTAATGGAAGGAGTCCATATTTTTAGGTTATTTCATTAAGACGAGCTTGAATTTCACTAGCTTGCTTATCTTCTGAAGGAAGCTTATTGCTCTTAGCATTGTAAACAGCTAAAGCATACTTAAGTAGCATTACAGCTTCTTGTCTATCTGACATAGATCCCAAAGTAACAGAGGAGTAGAAGGGCTTACCGTCTCTTCCATTTGCCCCTTCATAGTACTTCATCTTTTCAGTTGGAACGCTCTCTTTATTATACTTTTTTTGCATCTTATCAAACTCTTTAGCTCTCTTATCAGCTTTCCAATCTCTATCATAAAGTTGGTCTGAAAGCTCTCTAAAGTTTGTTAAATTACTTCTATTAATAGTATCTTGAGTATCTAAGCAACGTCTCATATAGCTAATTGCATAATCTTTATTACCAAAGCTAATAGGACCTCCTGGAAGTTGGTTATATAGAATTCCAAGTACATACCAAGAATCAGATGCGTCAGCTTTAAATGTGTTTTGAACTTTTTCAACATAACCAAGCATTGGTTTTGCTTTTGATAAACTATTTAAAGGTCCATTAACTTGACCAATACGACCAATGGCAGAAGCAAGCCAATGATAACCATCTGCACTCTCTTTTAGTTCTAGAGATTGATTGGCAAGTGCTTCAGCTTTTGAATATCCATCAAGTCTTGCACTCTTTAAACTCTTATCATTTTTATCAATAGCATCTGTAAGTGTTAAAACAGTTCTAGATTCTCTCCATAAGATCTCAGCCTTTTCTTCATCACTTGTAGCTGTTTTTAAAGCCTCTTCTAGATAGTCGTAATCAGTTTGATACTCTTGAAGATTATAAAATTGATAGTCACTATATTCAGGATTGAAAGCGGCAAACAATAATGTAGTCGAAAGAATAAGCAGTAAAATAAGCGAAAGTTTTCTCATCGATATCTCCTAGAAGGTGTTTACTTATATTCTATATCATCAAACCGATTTGCAAAATAAAAAAATAATCATTAAATAGCAGTTGACTAAAGTTTTTCATTCTTGCTATAGTCACTTTCGTTGCATGGGCTGCTAGCTCAGTAGGTAGAGCAACGCCCTTTTAAGGCGTGGGTCACTGGTTCGAATCCAGTGCAGCTCAAGCTTTATGTAATGTAATATGTCTCCGTCGTCTAGTGGTTAGGACATCGGGTTTTCATCCCGGCAACAGGGGTTCAATTCCCCTCGGAGATGTTTAAATTCCCTTATTGTATAGGGAATTTTTTTTATTTAAAGAGGCAAATAAAAAATAATATAAAGCCCAATTATTTCTATTTAAAACAAAACCTCGCTGATTTAAATCTAGCGAGGTAGTGAAAAAACATCAGTATTTTAAAGTTAATTGTTTCTTTATTCCCTTCATTTGTACAAAGTAGCAGATAGGTAAGATCAAAGCCGCTCCACACCATGCAACAGGGCTTGAATAACAGATACCTAAATATCCCATGAAAGCAGGGAGGGTAAAAGCTGCAATTGCTCTCATTACCAACTCTGTAATAGAACTGATCATTGGAATTGAACCAGAACCTAAACCTTGGCAACCTGTTCTAAATAAGAATATGACACCAAGTGGAATAAAGAACCAAATAACAGTTCTTATATATAAAAGTGCATTTTCAATAACCTCAGGAGAGGAGTTATTATCAATGAATAGATAACAAATAGGTTTATTAAGAATAAATGATAAAGCAAATGCAATAATAGCCCAACCAACAGTTAGTGCAAAAGCAACTCTAAATCCCTGTCTAATTCTATCATAATGACCTGCGCCCAGATTTTGTCCTGCAAATGTTGATATAGCCATACCGATGGCAGGGAACATCTGGGAGTAGATGTTTTCGATCTTAACACCAATAGAGTAGGCTGCAACAATATCAGAACCAAAGTTATTGATAGCAATTTGTACAATGATTACACCAATTGCACAAACTGAAAATTGTATAGCTCCAGGTAAACCAACTCCTAAAAGTCTCTTTATTAATCCAAAATCTAATTTGAAATCACCTTTTTCAAAATTAAAGATAGGGAACTTCTTCTTTATGTATAAATAAGAGACAAATGCTGATATCGCCTGTGAAATAACAGTTGCAATTGCAACACCTAAACATGCAAGAGGTATAACTATTACTAATACTAGGTCAAGAATAACATTTAATGCTGATGAAAGTAGAAGAAAGAGTAGAGGACTCTTACTATCTCCAACCGCTCTTAAAATTGAGGAAAATAGATTGTAAAAAATAGATGCAAGAAGACCTATATATATAAATGATATATAGTCATTTGCCATCTCTATTATATTTTCAGGTGTGTTTACTAGTTTCAGTAGAGGCATTGAGAAGAAGTAAAATAGCAATGAAACGATTATACCTATAACTACAGATGCAATAATACTCATTGCATAAGCTTTTCTCATCTGAGTATGGTCCCCAGCTCCATAGCGCTGAGAAACAAGAACTGCAAACCCACAACCAAGTCCTTGAGCAAAGCCAATGACCATAAAACTAAAACCACCAACAGCACCTAATGCTGCAAGAGCATCAACACCAACAAAACGACCAACCACAATAGTATCGACCATTGCATAAACTTGCTGAAATAAGTTGCCAGCCCATAAAGGTAATGAGAAGGCAATCATTAGCTTCAGGGGAGACCCTGAGGTCATATTACGTTCCATAGCGCTGAGATTAATAATTAATAGAAAGATTGGCAATTAGAAAAAATGTAAATTCAAGCAATTTTGAATTACAGTTTTTAGAAAATCAATTATTTATAAAATTTTTTAAATCTTATCTTATTTCAAAGTGAAGAATTATAAGGATTGTGTAAAAAAAAGATGAAAAAAAGGGAAAAAAGGTATTGCAAAAAGGTAATTGGTATGGTAATTTCCTTAT
>X235_Pygmy_Slow_Loris__coassemble_72_pt1 | contig 13839 bp, 14 predicted proteins | sample X235_Pygmy_Slow_Loris__metabat2_low_PE_001 | metagenome-assembled genome bin X235_Pygmy_Slow_Loris
TTAGTTTTGAGTTTCAGAAACCTTTTCGGTTAGGTTTTAGTTTTGAGGGAACACGTCCTGTAACTTTGTAGTTCATAATAGTGTTGATAATACATATAGAGTTATCAAGTGTTCTTATACAATAGTTCAGTATGATACTGTTGATTTAACTGGTGCTAACTTTGATTGTGGTAGCAATAATTACGAAGCTCTTGTGCCAAATCATGTTAAACTTTATATAGATGATGTAACTTATGGAACTAATGAAATGGGACCTGCCGCAACCTCTCAGACATTCACTGTTGAAAGTGGTAAATATACCTGTGATATAAAATTGAATGATGTTGAGCCAAATTCACAGTATTCAATACAAGTTACTTGTGGAAATGGTTCTGCTGATTTCCAAAAAACAATCTTTTGCATAGATTCTACTAATACTACAACTATTCAGAGATTAACTAAAAAAGTGCAAAATCAACCAGATTCTTTTGTTGCAACAGGTAGCGGTACATATTATTTGAGAGTTACAGGTTTGACGACACCTGGTGAAACAATTACAGTTAAATTCAACCGTATCTATTCTTTTTAAGATTGATTAAAAACAGTCTTCATTAGACATTACCAGAAAATAACTCTGTGTACAATTCCAAAGATATTTAGGTTGTTAAATCATATATACAAGAAAAGGAGAAAAAAATGAAAAGAAACCATCTACCTAAGCTAATTCCATTTTTACTTATTTTTATTTCACTTGTTGCCATATCTTGTGATAATAAAATTCCTGAAGAAAAAGGCAGTTATTCTATTAAGGGGAAAACATTTCATATTGCTTTTAACAAGGCTCGTGATACATCAGAAAATCCAAACCCAGATTCAATGACTATCACAATCAATGATGATGGATCTGAACTATTATGGACATCTATATATAGTAACTATGGCCAAGAGAAATATCAGCAGGGAGAAAATGCTGGAAATTCTACAGCAGTTTCTGCAACAGAATTGGCATATGAAGAGACGGTTGTTGCTTCAGGAACTACAGGAACGTCGTTGAATATTAGATTCAATGATGATAGCAATGTAACAATTACAGGAAAAATTGCTAGTAATGATATATCTGAAAATGCTCAGTCATCCATAATTTCTTCAGCAAAAACGGACAATGTACAGGCTTTTAAAGATAGAGTTTATTTTGGGAAAAATGATAGTGTTGGATCTGCTATTTACTTCAGTGAAGATAAAGTTGAATATAAACTTTACACTAATATTGATACAATCTATGAGGCTGCAAAAGCAAGCGGATCTATCAATTATAGTGATATAGAAAATTTTCCACATAGCCCAATATTAACATTTCTATTAGATGTGAGTACAAGCACGAGTTGCAAGATGACATACAATTCCGATAAGGACACTTTTATTGATAGTGAATCAAGTCCTGGAAATCCTTTTATCCTAACTCGTATAAAATAAGCAACAGTTTACAGGTGTTTATAAAATGCCCCTTCTTTACTACTTTTAAATACGTGGATAAGGCAATTTGCACACGAGAAACACTAAAATATGGAGATGCGTATCAATGAGCACTCTGAAATAGCGTTTATATCACTCGTGTGCAAAAAGCTTTTTTAAGGTTTTACCCTTTTTCCCCATTTTACAAAGATAATCGTTTAGTTGTATTCTTTTTGGCAGATAAGTTTATAATAACCAGCCATAAAACGGTTGGTTTTTTTATTTCCTTTTTGAATTCATATAATTATATTTTCTTCGTGCCTTAAATGTAGGCAAAGGAGAAAGATATGTCATTCCAAGATTTAATAAAAGAACGTTATTCATGTAGAAAATACTCCACTAAAGAGGTTGAGAAAGAGAAGCTTGATGCTATTTTGCAAGCTGGCAATGTAGCCCCTACAGCAAAGAACTTACAACCCCAAAGAATATATGTACTACAGAGCAAAGAAGCACTTGAGCGTCTTAGTAAAGTAACCTTCTGTGGTTATGGTGCTAAAACAGTTCTACTTTTTGCTTATAACTCAGATGAAGATTGGAAGAATCCTTTGCAGGAAGGAGTTCATTCAGGAGTTGAGGATGTAAGCATTGTAGCAACTCATATCATGCTAGAAGCAACCGAACAAGGTTTAGCTACTTGTTGGTGCAATTACTTTCCAAATAGAGAGGTTGAGAAAGCTTTCTCTCTTGGTGATAATGAACACGTTGTTCTAATAATGCCTGTGGGGTATGCTGCTGAAGATGCAAAGCCTTCCGCTATGCATAGCGAGAAGAAAGCATTAGCTTCTACAGTTAAGTATCTATAGTTTTTATTTTTAAGGGGCTTAGGTTTTCTTCCTAGGCCCTTTTTGTGTTAATTGGAGCTTACAAAGTTATATTTTTTTTCTTGTCATATGATTCCATCAGTGAGACAATTACTTATCGTACTGATAAAAAGGAGAAAAAAAAGGATGAAAAAAGCTCTTGTAATGCTTTTAATTATTGCTCTTTCTGTTTCATTTGTTTTTGCAAATGGTGCAAAAGAAAGTAGTGGCGTAGGTGGAGGTAGTTTAGTTATATACTCCCCTAATACTGATGCTCTTGCTAATGCTGCATATGTATTTGGTGATAAATATGGAATCGATGTAACAATCCTCTCCATGGGTACAGGTGAGTGCTTGCAGAGAATTGTAAGTGAAACTGAAAATCCACAAGCTGATGTTATGTATGGTGGTGTTAACTATGCTAATGGTCTTAACTATGCACAGTACTTTGAGCCATATGTTGCTGCTGGTAATGATAAACTTCCTGAAGCTTATAGAAACCAGAATGGTTGTGTAACCAGATACTGTCTTGATGGTTCAGCTGCTCTTCTTATTAATATAGATGTATTTAAGAAACTTGGTTTAGATCCTGAAGAGTTCAAAGGATATAATGATCTATTAAATCCAGCTTTAAAGGGACATATTGCAATGGGTAACCCTGCTGCTTCCTCATCTGCTTGGGCTGAACTTACAAATATGCTTCTAGTTATGGGCAATGAACCTTATGATGAAGCTGCTTGGGCTTGGGTCACAGAGTTTATTAAGCAATTAAATGGAACAATTCTCAGCTCCTCTTCTGCTATCTACAAGGGTACAGTAAGTGGTGAGTATGCAGTTGGCGTCTCTTATGAAGATCCATGTGTCGGTCTCTTAGTTGATGGTGCAACAAATGTTAAGCTAGTTTACCCAGAAGAGGGTGCTGTATGGTTACCAGCAGGTGCTGCAATTATCAAGGGTGCTAAGAATATGGCTAATGCAAAACTCTTTATGGATTGGCTCATCTCTGATGAAGGTCAGAACGAAGTTGCTAAGTCAACTGCAAGACCTGTAAATCCTGAAATTCGTAATACAGCTCCTGAGATGATCCCATTCTCAGAGATCAATGTTGCTTATGAAGATTTAGAGCTTTGCGGAAAGAATAAGAGTGCATGGCAAGCTAGATGGACTGAGATCTTTGAAGCTAACTCAAAATAAACAAAACGAGAGTGAATATGAGTGTTACTATAAAAATTAGAGATGCTGTAAAAAAATATGGCAATAACACTATTATCACTGATCTGTCGTTAGACATTAGAGAGGGTGAGTTTTTCACCCTCTTAGGTCCTTCAGGCTGTGGTAAGACTACCTTGCTTCGTATGATAGCGGGGTTTAATTCAATTGAAGGTGGAGATTTCTACTTCAATGACAAAAGGATCAACGATATGGATCCTGTTAAGAGAAATATTGGTATGGTTTTCCAAAACTATGCAATTTTCCCTAATTTAACTGTAGAAAAAAATGTTGCCTTTGGGCTTAAAAATAGAAAACTACCAAAAGAGGTTATTAAAGAAAAAACCGACCAATTTCTTCGTCTTATGAAGATTGAAGAGTATAGAGATAGGATGCCAGAGCGGTTATCTGGTGGTCAGCAGCAACGTGTTGCGCTTGCACGTGCTCTTGCTATCACCCCAGATGTACTATTAATGGATGAGCCGCTATCTAACTTGGATGCAAAACTTAGAGTTGAGATGCGAACAGTTATTAAGGAGATACAAAATACTGTTGGTATTACAACTGTCTATGTAACGCATGACCAAGAGGAGGCAATGGCTGTTTCAGATCGTATTGCGGTTATGAATAAGGGTGATATCCAACAAATAGGAAAGCCTAAAGATCTCTATCAACGTCCCTCTAATCTATTTGTTGCAACCTTTATAGGAAGGACAAATGTTATAGACTCTCACCTTGAGATTAAAGAAGGAAAAGCCTTTGTTCTTCTTCCTGGTGATTACCGCCTTGAAGTTGAAAACATCAAACCAGAGGAGATTAAGGAGCAAGATATTACTCTTTCAATTCGCCCTGAAGAACTCTATGTAAAAGAGCAAGGAGAAGAGGGGTTAAAAGCTACAATTGATGATGCAGTCTTCCTAGGGTTAAATACTCATTACTTTGTTCATTTTGAAAATGGACTTAAAGCTGAGATCATCCAAGAGTCTCAAATTGATAATATCCTAGAAAAAGGTGAAAAGATCTCATTAGGTATTAAGACTCATAAGATTAATATCTTTAACAAAGATGGAAGTAAGAATTTAGTAAAAGGTGTTAAGAATGATTTAGATCTATATATGGGAGATAGGTGATGAGAATAAAGAAAACTCGACCTCATGATGTTTGGAACCTTGTCTCTCTATTTGTCATTGCACTTTATGCTCTTTTACTTTTATATCCTTTGATAAGACTCTTAAGAGAAGCGATAATAGTAGATGGCCACTTTTCAATGCAAGGGTTTCAAACCTTCTTTCGTCAAACATATTATGTGAAATCGATTTGGAATTCATTGAAGGTGAGTATTTGTGCAACTCTTATTGCACTTCTAATTGGTATTCCACTCGCTTACTTTTATCAAATGTATGAGATAAAAGGAAAGTCATTCTTACAGGTTCTAATTATTCTTTGTAGTATGTCTGCTCCATTTATCGGAGCCTACTCTTGGATCGTTTTAATGGGACGAAATGGTATATTTACCCGTATTTTAGCCTCTATTGGAATTGAAGTTGGTAGTATCTATGGTTTTAAAGGGATCTTATTAGTACTCTCCCTTCAGCTCTTTCCTTTAGTTTTCTTGTATTTATGTGGAGCCTTAAAGAATATTGATGCATCACTGCTTGAAGCCTCAAAGAATATGGGGTGTAGTGGCTTTAAGATGTTTATAAAAGTTGTCATCCCTCTATGTATGCCAACTATCATTGCCGCCTCCTTGCTGGTCTTTATGAGAGCCTTTGCTGACTTTGGTACTCCTTTGCTGATAGGAGAAGGGTATAAAACATTTCCTGTAATTATTTATGATGCATACTTTGCTGAAACAGGAGGAGACCATACCTTTGGTGCTGCAGTTAGTGTTATAGGTATCTTAATAACCGCTTGTATCTTCCTTTTCCAAAATTGGATAAGTAATATGCATCACTTTACAATGAATGCGATGCACTCAATTGAAAGAAAGCCTATCAAAGGAATAAGAAGTATTTTAGTACATCTTTACGCTTACTTTGTGGTAGGCCTTTCCTTTATGCCACAAGTTTATGTAATCTACTCATCCTTCCAAAAGACAAGTGGAAAACTATTTGTAAAGGGATACTCATTAGATAGTTATCGATTTGCATTTACACATCTAAAGAAGGCAATTCCTAATACATTTATTATTGGTTTAACAGCCCTTGCTTTAGTTGTTATATTAGCGATCTTGATAGCTTACTTAGTTGTAAGACGAAGTAGTGTAGTTAACAAAGTTATCGATACCATCTCTATGATCCCATACATCATTCCAGGATCTGTAATTGGTATTGCGCTGGTTTTAAGCTTTAGCAAAAAGCCATTCTTACTCTCTGGTACTATGGCTATTATGGTAATTGCTTTGATAATAAGACGTATCCCCTATACCATACGTTCTTCAGTTGCAATACTTGGTCAAATACCTATTACGATAGAAGAGGCTGCGATCTCACTGGGAAGTAGTAAGTTAAAGACCTTCTTTACTATTACAGTTCCTATGATGGGTAATGGTATTATTAGTGGTGCTATCTTAAGCTGGGTTACTATTATTACTGAGTTATCTACAGCTGTAATTCTGTACAATGCTAATACAATAACCTTAACGCTCGCTATTTATACATATGTAAGTAGAGGTAGTTATGGTGTTGCTGCAGCTTATGCAACCATCTTAACAGTAACAACCATCATCTCTCTGCTACTATATATGAAGATAACAGGTAATAAAGAGGTTACCCTTTAAAGAAAGGAGCTTTCATGCTCCTTTCCAATAAATTTATATCTTTTTTAAGAGGCGATCTTTCGTTACACTAATGGCATTTAAGAGGTTTTATTAAGAATGCTCATTAATGCAATTTGTGGTTTCTTCATGGCTTTAGCTGATAGTGTTCCGGGTGTATCTGGTGGAACAGTTGCATATATACTTGGACTCTATGATGAATTTATTAATTCAATTCATAACCTCTTTAACAGGGATAGGGTATTAAGAAAGAAAGCTATTTTCTTTCTCTTAAAGTTAGGCCTTGGCTGGGTTATCGGCTTTGTACTTGCCATGCTTGTCCTTGCATCGCTTTTTGAAAAGCATATCTACTTTCTTTCATCTCTATTTCTAGGTTTAACTGCTTCATCCATTCCTTTTATTATAAAAGAGGAGAAGAAAGAACTATCAGGTAAATATAAGAATATTGTTTTCTTGCTTTTAGGTACTGCTCTAGTAGTATTCCTTACTGCCTTTAGAAGTGGTTCAGCCTCTGTTGGAGCAATAGATTACCACTCTTTAAACCCTTTACAATATCTATATCTCTTTATCTCTGGCGCTCTCGCAATCTCTGCAATGGTACTGCCTGGAATATCTGGTTCAACGCTTCTGCTTGTTATGGGTGTTTATATCCCAACAGTTAATGCAGTTCATGACTTTCTACACTTAGACTTTGCCGTATTTCCTGGTGGTTTAGTATTTGGACTTGGTATTTTAACAGGAGCCGCCCTCTCTATACACTTTATTAGAGCCGCACTTGAAAAACACAGAAGCGCTATGCTCTATTTTATCTTAGGTCTTATGGTTGGCTCTCTATATGCTATTGTTAATGGTCCAACTACTATGAGCATCCCACGTGAACCTTTGACACTTTCAAGCTTTAATATTCTAGCTTTTGTCATTGGTATTGTAATTCTTCTGCTTTTAGAACGTCTTCGTGCCTTTGCCGCTAAGAGAGGGGAGGCTGAAGCCTGATGTGGCTACTTTATGCCTTCCTCTCTGCCTTCTTTGCTGGTGTAACAGCAATACTTGCAAAGTGCGGAATTAAGGAGACGAACTCTGATGTAGCTACCGCAATACGAACTATAGTTGTCCTCTTTTTTGCTTGGTTTATGGCCCTGCTTACAGGATCTATCTCTACCATCTGTTCAATTAGCGGTAAAACATTACTTTTTCTAATTCTATCTGGAATCGCGACAGGAGCCTCCTGGCTTTGCTACTTTAAAGCCTTGCAACTTGGAGATGTTAATAAGGTCGTCCCTGTTGATAAAGCTTCTATTATTTTAACAGTTCTTTTAGCCTTTATTGTTCTTGGAGAAACCGTCTCTGTTTTAAAGATCATAGCTTTAGTTTTAATTGGTGCAGGTACCTTTATGATGATAGAGAAGAAAGAGAGTACTAAAGAGAAGAGCAAAGGTCACTCTTGGCTCTTTTATGCAATTTTATCTGCACTCTTTGCCTCCCTTACCTCTATTTTAGGAAAGATCGGAATTAGTGGCATTGAATCTAATTTAGGAACAGCTATAAGAACAACTGTAGTCCTTTTTATGGCTTGGCTTGTTGTTTTTGTTAAGAAAGAAGAGGTAAATATAACAAGTATTAAGCGAAGAGAACTACTATTTATTATTCTTTCTGGCTTTGCAACAGGAGCCTCTTGGCTCTGCTACTACAGAGCACTTCAAGAGGGAAGTGCGAGTGTAGTTGTTCCGATCGATAAGCTAAGTATAGTTGTAAGTATTGCATTCTCCTATTTTGTTTTTAAAGAGAAGTTAAAGCTATTATCTTTTATTGGTCTTGTCTTGATCATAATTGGTACTGCTTTAATGCTCTTCTAAGATTAAAGTATTAAGATTGTGTTAATATAATAACATTTTTATTCTTATAATAACATATTGACTAAATATCTACTTAAGTGTATCTTGCATTTCATAAACATCCACATCTTTAATGGAGGGTTAAAAAATGAAAAAATTAATTACTTTTACTGCAGTAGTTCTACTCTCTCTTTCCTTTGTTTTTGCAGGAGGCTCCAAAGAGAGTACAACATCTACCGATGGAACAAAGACTCTTCGTGTAGCTATGGAGTGTGGCTACGCTCCATATAACTGGACACAGACTACAGATGCTAATGGTGCTGTTAAAATCTCTGGCTCTTCTGATTATGCATATGGCTATGATGTTATGATGGCAAAGTATATTGCAGAGCAATTAGGATATAACCTTGAGATCGTAAAGCTTGATTGGGAATCTCTTGTTCCTGCTGTACAGTCAGGTACTGTTGATTGCGTAATTGCTGGTCAGTCTATCACCTCTGATCGTCTTCAGATGGTTGACTTCACAACTCCTTACTACTATGCATCTATCATCTGCTTAGTAGATAAAGATAGTAAGTATGCCTCTGCAAAGGGTGTTCATGACCTTGCTGGTGCAACAGTAACAAGTCAGCAGAACACTGTTTGGTACAATGTTTGTCTTCCTCAAATCCCAGATGCAAATATCTTACCAGCTCAGGAGAGTGCTCCTGCAATGCTCGTAGCATTATCTGCGGGAAGAGTTGACCTTGTATGTACTGACATGCCTACTGGACAAGCTGCTTTAGTTGCTTATCCAAACTTCCGTCTCTTAGACTTCAGCGGCACAGATGATGACTTTAAGGTAAGCCAGGAGGAGATCAACATTGGTATCTCTGTTTCTAAGAAGAACCCTGAGCTTAAGGAAGCTATCAACAGTGTACTTGCTACACTTACTGTTGATGACTTTAATAGAATGATGAACGAGGCAATTGCTGTACAGCCCCTCGCCCAGTGATTAGGTTTATATGTCAATTTCTGAGATGAATTTCTTCCAGAGGATGCTTTACATCCTCGAGCGTTATAGTGGCTCCCTCTTAAAGGGGGCTGCTACTACGATGGCCATTGCACTTATTTGTACCTTCTTAGGTTGTGTCATTGGCTTTGCTGTAGGTCTTATACAAACTACAGAACCGCATAAAAATTCAAATGTTTTTAAGCGTGGAGCCTTACGTGTTGTTAAGTGGATACTTGAAGCTTATGTTGAGATCTTCCGTGGAACTCCTATGATGCTTCAAGCTGCCTTTATCTACTATGGTATGGCCCAACTCTTTGGTATTAATCTTGGTATGTGGAGTGCTGCCATCTTAATTGTATCAATTAATACAGGTGCCTATATGGCTGAAACTGTTAGAGGTGGTATCCTTTCTGTTGATCCAGGTCAAGAAGAGGGTGCAAGAGCTATTGGTATGAGTCACTTCCAGAGCATGATGTGTGTTATTCTTCCTCAAGCTTTGAGAAACATCATGCCTCAAATTGGTAACAACTTAATTATTAATATTAAGGATACTTGTGTACTTTCTATCATCGGTACTGTTGAACTCTTCTTTACATTTAAGAGCATCTCTGGTGCACTTTACACCTACTTCGAAGCAGCAACTGTCACTATGATAATATACTTTATTCTTACATTTACCTGTTCAAGAATACTACGTTATTTAGAGAGTAAGATGGATGGTCCTGCTAACTTCGATCTTGCAACTAAAGATTCTCTCTCATTTACTAGTGGAATGACCAAATATAATGCAAAGACTGGAGGTACTCATTAATGGAAGAACTTATTAAAGTTGAACATCTTGTAAAGACCTTCGGTAATAATGAAGTTCTTAAAGATATCGATTTCTCTGTTAATAGTGGTGATGTTATTTCAATTATTGGAGCATCTGGTTCAGGAAAGAGTACTCTATTAAGATGTATTAACTTACTTGAAGATGCAACTGGAGGAAAGATTCTTTTCCATGGAAAGAATGTTTTATCTGGTGAAATCGATGAAGATTCATACAGAGCAAAGGTTGGTATGGTATTCCAATCCTTCAACCTCTTTAACAATATGAATGTTCTTAAGAACTGCATGGTAGGACAAGAGAAGGTTTTAAAGAGAGATAAGAAGGAAGCGGAAGAGATAGCGCTTGAATACCTTAGAAAGGTTGGTATGGAGATGTACATCAAGGCAAAGCCAAGACAGCTTTCAGGTGGACAAAAGCAGCGTGTTGCTATTGCTCGTGCCCTTGCTATGAACCCTGAAGTTCTACTCTTTGATGAACCCACATCAGCACTTGACCCTGAAATGGTTGGAGAAGTTCTTGATGTAATGAAGGCTTTGGCTAAGAGTGGTATGACTATGCTTGTAGTAACCCATGAGATGTCATTTGCTCGTGATGTTTCCTCTCGTGTTATCTATATGGCTGATGGTAAGATCGAAGAGGAGGGCACTCCCACTGAGATCTTCTCACATGCTAAAAAAGAGAGAACTAGGGACTTCCTTTCAAGGTTTACAAAGACAACAGTGTAAAGAAAGTGTAAAACTTTTCTTTTTTGCTTGACTGAGAGTGCCCTAATTGATTACTTTAAGCGTGTTGAATAGCTCAACGCAAAATAGTTAATTAGGTAAGTCGGACTATAGAGTGAGCAAATGCCAACTATAGGTTCTCATCTCCGGCACTAAAAATATCGAGGCAATCCGTTTTGACAGCAGTGGCTGTAAAGTGGGTTGCCATTCTTTTATCTAAAACAATTTTAAAAATTCTTTTGTTTTCTTAATTTGCTAATGTTATCTTTCTCATCAAGAGGAATTTATGATTAGTGAAATCGAAAAGAGAAGAAGTATTAGAAAATACAAAAGTGATAGTGTAAGTGATGAAGTTATCAAAGATATCTTAACAGCTGCTATGATGGCTCCATCTGCGATGAATTCAAGACCTTGGCACTTTTTCGTTGTTAGAAATAGGGAAGTCCTTGATAAGATGAGTACCTTAACTCCATTTGTTAAGATGCTTAAAGAAGCCCCTTGTGCTGTTGTTGTTTGTCGTCGTTCTGATCTTCCTGCACGACTTGGTGGAATAGAGTTCTGGCCTCAAGATTGTGCAGCCGCTATCGAGAATATGCTTCTTGAAGCAACTTCTTTAGGCCTTGGACGCTGTTGGTGTGGTTTTTATCCTGTAGCCAAGGCAAGTAAAGCTTTAGCTGACCTTCTTGAAACAGAAGATACTCCAATGTCAGTTGTTGCCTTAGGTTATCCTAATGAAGAGGGTGTAAAGCGGGGTTTCTATGAGGAGTCAAAGGTTCGCTTTATTGATTAATGCTTAGAGTTTTCTGTGGCTAATTGACCACAAGCTCCGCTTATCTTTCTTCCTTTAGTAATCCTTATTGTATAGTTTACATGTAAGTGATCAAGTTCACGAGTAAAGGCTCTTATCTCCTCATCACTTGGTGTCTTATATGGTAGGTCCTCAATAGGGTTCCAAGGGATAAGGTTTACAACAGCAAAGAGCCCTTCTGTAAAACGGGAGAGCTCTTTAGCGGCTTCCTGTGTTGTATTAACACCTCTTAGCATACAGTACTCAAGTGTGATCCTTTTATCTGAAACACGTTGAAATGATATGAGTGCTTTCTTAAGTTCATTAAGAGGATAACTTCTATTTACTTTCATTATTTTTGAACGTGTTTCATTGTCAGCACTGACAAGAGAAACTGCAAGACGAACACCAAGCTTTAACTCTGCAAGCTTTCTAATTCCACTAACCAAACCACAGGTGCTGATAGTCATCCTTCTATGTGAGATATTAAAACCTTGGCTATCATGAAAAACGGTAATAGCTTTCATTACTTCTTTAAAGTTATGTAGAGGTTCTCCCATTCCCATAAATACTATATGTGTGATATCAGGGGAGAGGGTTCTTAGATGAATCATCTGTTCAACTATCTCATAGGCTGTAAGATTTCTAAGTAAACCCATTGTTCCGGTTTTACAGAAAGAACAACCCATAGCACAACCAGCTTGTGATGAAAGGCAAGCCGTTTTACGCTCTTGTCCATCGGAAAGCATAACACATTCAATTAAGAGTCCATCTTCAAGTTCAATAAGTAGTTTTGCAGCGCTACCTTCTTCTTGTTTTTTGACAATCTTTGATGAGATTAAAGAAGGGTAGAGGTGTGCGATACGCTCTCTCTCCTTCTTTGGAAGATTACTCATCTTATCAAGATCAGTTACACCTTTAATAAGCCAAGAGTAGAGCTGTTTGGCTTGAAATGGCTTTTCAAATTTTAGTTCAGCATTTAGTTCATCGATGTTTTTTGCGTATAAGCTTGGCATGGCCCTTAGAATATATAAAAAAAGGAACAGTGTGTAGCTTTAATGGTAAAAATGTAGAGTTAACAGACATTTTATAAAAGAAGTGTAACTTTTCTATAGCTACTGTGTTGTATTTATGATTTTATAATCGATATAATCCAATTATAATTTCATAAGGAGAAATTCAAATGAAAAAGAAAATCGTGCTTGTTACACTTCTCGTTCTTCTCATCTTAGTACCAGCATTCTCTGCAACTACTGGTTCTTCAAAGAAAGGTTCTGTTGGCGTAGGTGCTAACCTTGGTACTGTTAATGGTGTTGCACTCCGCTTTGGAATGGGTGATTTCGACCTTCTTGCTAATATTGGTTTTGATGTTCTAAATATTAGTAAGGATAGTTGGACAATCGCAGGTGACGTTGCTGCTTCTTACAAAGTTTACACAATTGACGGTGGTAGAAATGCACAGTTCCCAATTACTGTTGGTTTAAGTGCTGTTCCTTCTGTTACATTTGGAAATAACACAGTTGTTAATTTAGACGTTCTTGTTCCTGTTGGAATTGAGTACACATTCTCTGATGTTCCAATAACACTTTACCTTCGCTTAGCTCCTGGTCTTTCTGTTATTGAAGCTAACCAGCCTGATGTAGGTTTTGCAATGGGTGGTTATATTGGAGCTCTCTGGAACTTCAATTAATCAAGAGACCTTATCTCTTATTAAGGGCAGTCTTTGTACTGCCTTTTTTTATTGTCCTTTTAATCTCTTTTCTTTATAGTTTCAGCTATTTTGAATTGAGAGATGAAGAGAAATATTTAAGGACGAATTATTTGACCGCAAATATAAGTTTAAAAAGTCAGCTTCATCCGCATAGTTCAGCCATTACAGCTTAAAGACTGGGCTGATCGCAGAGCCAAATTCAAAGGCAATATCTTTGTGAGCATAAGTTCTACCGTATCGTCTGGCCTAAACGTAAACACCAATTGTACTGGTTTGTTCAATCCATTCTTTTGTACTGAGCGTAAAGGTATGTAAGCTGGCTTCACTTTTAAAGTGGTCGAATTCGACCACTTTGAAATCCGAGTTATACATCACTTCCCAAATTCCGAGAAATTCCAGTGTTTAGCGCGCCTGTAGCTAGTTTTTGATCACATTGGCAGTCCTCATCGAAAGAACTTTTCTCCTATGGTGTTCAATTGTAAAGTTAAATGCAACCCCATTTTAATTTAGAGTAGTTGCATTTAGTTGTTCAAAAGATAGTTCTTTTATGATGGTTTATTAACTTTACCTAATCAAGAGATCTTATCGCTTATTAAGGGCAGTCTTTGTACTGCCTTTTTTTATTGTCCTTTAAATCTCTTTTCTTTATAGTTTCAGCTATGAGTTGTCCTATAGCTTATAAGTGTGG
>X235_Pygmy_Slow_Loris__coassemble_73_pt1 | contig 13445 bp, 13 predicted proteins | sample X235_Pygmy_Slow_Loris__metabat2_low_PE_001 | metagenome-assembled genome bin X235_Pygmy_Slow_Loris
ATCCATCTTCTCTACAGGAGCTGGTACTTCTTCTACGTTACCAAATACCATCTCTGATACCAAACGATAAGAGGATGGAATATTCCATGTCTTTTTAACCTCGTCATCTATTAAAGGGTTATAGTGTTGCAAGTTTGCACCAATACCTTTAGCAGCAAGCGCATTCCAAATATTACCTTGGAGGATGCCAAGGCCATGGGAAGCGAACATATCAAAAGCGGAGGCATATGTCTTAAATTTTGCTTTGTAATCATCTACTACAGCTTCATCTTCAAAGAACATAATGGTACCAGCACCAGATGAGAACATCTTCATCTTAGCCTCTGTTGGGGCAAATTTATCAGCTGGAACAAGCTTTCTTAAAGTCTCTTCAGTGATGTGCCATAGCTTTTTATGTTCATCTCCAAAAAGAACAACAACTCTACCGCTTTGCATATTAAATGCTGAAGGTGTCTCTGTTACTACATCTTTAACAAGTTTTGCAATTTCCTTATTGCTAAGATCTAATTTAGATGAGAGAGCGTATACGCTTCTTCTTTTCTTTAGAGTTTCCAAAAATTCCATATTAAACCTCTATTTCTCTTTATAGTTTAGTTAAATACGAAGCTTGTCATGGATAGAGCTCCATAAGTGTACTTCATATTAACAGTTGTTACTTTGTCATCTTTATCTGCTGCGCCTACGGCATAAAGCAATGGCCTAAAATGCTCTTCGCTATTAAAAGCTTTTGAAGAGTTTTCGAGCGATGAAAAAGAAAAAAGAACCTCTTTATCTCTCTCTTTCACGGCTTTAGCTATCTCTTCATCATACTTAATAGCCCAAGGGTACCCTTTGTTTTCCATTTCATAGTTACAAAGAGCTAGGTTATGTACAACGTTGCCACTTGCAACTATTAAAACACCCTCTTCTCTTAAAGAGCGTAAAGCTTTTCCCCTTTCATAAAGAGTCTCGCTTTCAGCTTTTAGATCTGTACTCAGCATTACTACTGGTATATCTGCATTAGGGTACATGCGATAAAGAACTGCCCACACTCCATGATCTATCCCCCAGTTATTATCTGCTTTTGCATTTGTAAGAGAGATGACTTTATCTGCTAAGGGTTTATCACCTGAGGGTGTATAGTGGATGTTGTATAGTTCTTCAGGAAAACCATACATATCATTAATCTGTCTATTTTCCTTAGCTGTTCTAACTGCTTGGTAATCTGTAAACCAATGAGCTGAAATAGCTAATATCTTCTTAGGCTTTGGTATCTCTCTTCCAAGACGTTGCCATTCAAGAGAGAAGGAATTTGTTTCAATTGCATTCATCGGTGAACCATGCCCTATAAAGAGCACTGGCATTCTATCTGTTTTCATAGTGAACGTAATATAATCATACAAAAATGGTATGTAAATAACGAAAAATAAAGTAACATTGTATATTTTTTAAAGTTAGTTTAGATTTTAAAGTATTGGAGATAAACGATGACACCTTATGATTCAGTGTGCATGACAAGTATAAGAAAAGTTATGGATACATTTGGAAATAAATGGGCTTTCTTGATCATTGAAGAGCTTCATCTTGGTACTATGCGCTTCAGCACCCTTCAAAAAGAACTTGGTATTAGTACAAAGTCCTTAACAGATGCACTTCATAACTTGGAAGATAAAGGGATAATTAATAGAAAAGTTATTCCCACAGTCCCTGTAACAGTGGAGTACTCTCTAACTGAGAAGGGACGTGGTTTTGACTCTGTTCTTATTGCTATGAAACAATGGGTTAGCGAATGGAGCTGAGGTACTTTAAGATATCATCTCCATGTGTTGCAGTTGATACCTTCTTATAAACCTTCTCGATAACTCCATCTTTATTGATAATAAATGTACTTCTAATTACACCAAGGCTTTTCTTTCCATAAAGCAGTTTTTCACCCCAAGCCCCATACTCTTCCATGACTTTATGGTCTGGGTCTGAGAGAAGAGTGAAGTTTAACTTCTCTTTTGCGATAAACTTCTTGTGTGACTCGCTTGAATCTCTACTGATACCAAGAATAGTAGTGTTTAATTGAGAGAAATCAACCTCTCTATCTCTTAGAGAGCAAGCTTCTTTAGTGCATCCAGGTGTATTGTCTTTTGGATAGAAGTACAAAATAACCCTCTCTCCTCTATAATCTGAAAGTTTTCTCTCTTTTCCATCCTGATCAACAAGTGTGAAATCAGGGGCTATAGTTCCTTCTGTTAACATATAATCAACTCCTTTTTAAATAGTAGTAAAAGATCAACTGGGAAACAATAGAGAAGTGAGGGGAATAAAGTATTGTATGTTTTTCTTATTTTATCTAATTATTAAACCAATAACGGAATTTAATATATGAATATATAAAATACTTATTATATTACATGCATTTTCTTTTATTTCATTTTATTATTGTTTTATGGATAGAATTCTTAATGAAGAAGAGATGAGAAAGCAACACTATGAGAAGATGACCCTTACTCCTGTATCTTCCTTAGTTACAAAATTGGCAATCCCTACAATGATCTCTATGCTTACCTCTTCTATATACAATATGGCTGATACTTACTTTGTAGCTCAGCTTGGTACAAGTGCAGCTGGAGCTGTAGGCATAGTTTTTTCAATAATGGCAATTATACAAGCTATTGGGTTTACAATAGGGCAGGGTGCTGGTGTTAATGTTTCCCGTCTATTAGGTGAACGTAAGCAAGATAAGGCAATAGAGTATGCCTCTACTGCTCTTTTTTCAGGTTTAACTTTTGGTCTTATCCTCTCTCTTTTGGGTTTTATCTTCTTATCTCCATTGGTTCGTTTGCTTGGTGCTACTGAAACAATCGCTCCATATGCGATTTCATATGCAAGCTATATTTTCTTAGGTTGTCCCTTTATGGTTGCATCCTTTATTATGAACAACCTTTTACGACTTGAAGGAAAGGCTTCTTATGCAATGATTGGAATAACAACTGGTGGTATTTTAAATATTGCTCTTGATCCTATTTTTATCTTTGTATTCGAGCTTGGAACTGCCGGCGCTGCGATAGCTACCTCATTAAGTCAGATGATAAGCTTTATAATTCTTCTTTCAGTCTTTTTAAGGGGAAAGAGTAATGTTAGTTTCCACTTTAAAGCTATTTCAAGAAGAGGGAGCGTCTACTTATCTATCTTAAAAGCTGGTCTTCCTTCGCTTTCAAGACAGGGGCTTGCTTCTATTGCTTCAGTTGCACTTAATGTGAATGCTGCCGCCTTTGGTGATGCCGCAGTAGCCGCAATGAGCATTGCTTCCCGTATTACCTTCTTACTCTTTTCATTACTTCTAGGTTTCGGTCAGGGATTTCAGCCTGTAGCAAGCTTTAACTGGGGTGCAAAACGTTATGATAGAGTGCGTTCAGCTCTCTTATTTACTACATTTGTTGGTTTTATAATGATGTCTATCCTATCTATCATTTGTTTTATATTTGCAAAAGAAATCGTAACAATGTTTAGAAAAGATGACTTAGATGTAATTGCGATAGGTACTGTAGCGCTAAGAGCGCAATGTATTATTTTGCCTCTTACTGCAATAACTACAGGAACTAATATGGCTTTACAAAGTACGCTTCATAGTGCAAAGGCAACTTTTTTAGCAATGCTTCGTCAAGGGATCTGTTTTATTCCTGCAATTATAATACTTCCTCGTATCTTAGGTCTTACTGGTGTTGAGATCTCTCAAGCTCTTAGTGATCTCATTACTTTTATAGTCTCTCTTTTCTTCTTTATTGGGTTTTTAAAAGAACTTAAAGAAAAAGTTAACAAAGAGTAACAAAGTCACTTTTCTTTTTCTTTTCTCTTGTTATTTTAATTAAAACGGAGAAGAAAAGTATGAGTAATATTTTAAATAATAAGGTTGCTATCGTAACAGGTGGTACACGTGGTATAGGTTTGGCAATTGTAAAGAAGTTCCTTGCTGAAGGGGCAAAAGTTGCACTCTTTGGTTCAAAAAGGGAGAGTGTTGAGAAGGCATTATCCTTCATTAAGGAGGGGAGTGTTATTGGGCTTTGGCCTAATCTTGCAGATAGTGAGAGTGTTTCTGATGCTGTTAAAGAGGTTATCACACGCTTTGGAAGAGTTGATATCCTAGCTAATAATGCAGGTGTTACCTCCGCAACTCCATTTGAGGAGTACAGTGATAAACTCTTTGATGATGTTATGACAATTAATGTTAAGGCGATCTTTAATATGATCAAGGCTGTAGAACCTATAATGAAAGAACAGGGAAGTGGGGTAATTATTAATACCAGCTCTGTTGTTTCAAGAAATGGACAAAAAACTGGTGTAGCTTATCCGGTTTCTAAATTTGCTGTTAATGGTTTGACAATCAGTTTAGCTCGTGAACTTGGACCATTTGGTATTAGGGTGAATGCTGTTGCACCTGGAATAACTAATACAGATATGGTGAAGGCCCAAGATGAGAAGGTAATTAACTATCTTATCTCATCTATTCCCTTAAGACGTATAGGGGAAGCTGAAGATATAGCAAATGCTTATCTATTCCTTTCATCTGACTACGCTTCATATATTAATGGTGCAATACTTGCGGTTGATGGCGGTATAGTGATTTAGTTTTTCTTCTAATGGCGCTATATTCATCGTTATGGAATTTTCAGATTTTGGAAACAAATTAACATCACGTTCGGGTATCCTTCTTTTAATGGATGATCTTGGTAGACCACTTCCTGAAGGGGTAAAACCTTATCCCTTAGGAGGTGGAAATCCATCTAGAGTTAAAGAGGTCGAAAATGCATATAGAAGAGAGATGGAGACTTTACTTGAAAAAGATGAAGAGTTTGAAAATGTACTTTCCCATTATGATTCGCCTCAAGGACGTATGGAGTTTTTAGATATAATTGCCTCCTACTTCCATTCTAAATATAACTGGCCTATTTCTAGAGAGAATATTGCTATAACTAATGGTTCTCAAAGTGCAATGTTTTACCTCTTTAACCTCTTTTCGGGTTCTTTTAATAGGGGAAAAGAGAAGAAAACTATACTATTTCCTTTAATGCCTGAGTATGTTGGTTATGCTGACCAAGGAATTGAAGAAGATACCTTTGTAAGTCTTCCTTCTAAATGTACATATTTTGAAGATAGAAGCTTTAAATACCTTCTTGATCAAAATGCGGTTTCCTCCTATTTGGATGGGCATAAAGAGGTAGGTGCTATCTGTGTATCTCGTCCTACAAATCCAAGTGGTAATGTCTTAACAGATAATGAAATAGATTTTCTTTCTTCGGAAGCTAAACGTCATAATATTCCCTTAATAATTGATAATGCCTATGGACTACCTTTTCCTTCTATTATCTTTAGTAATGAGGCCTCACTAAAATGGAATGAGAATATTATCCTCTCTTTAAGTTTATCTAAGATAGGACTTCCATCCATTAGAACAGGTATTGTTATTGCCTCTAAAGAGGTAGCAACTGCAATCTCTAATATCAATGCGATAGCTGCATTAGCTTCAGGTTCTATGGGGCAGGTTTTAGCAGGTTCATTGATAAAAACAGGGACTCTTTCAGCTTTGGCTACTACTGCTGTAAAGCCTTTTTATGAGAAGAAAGCAAAGCAAACAGTCTCTTGGATAAATGAATTCTTTTTAGGTACAGAGTACTTCTATCATAAGATCGAAGGTTCTATATTCTGTTTTCTTTATCTTCCTCAGCTTAAGATATCAACTATTGAGTTTTATCATAAACTGAAAGAGAAGGGTGTTATTACCGTCCCAGGGGAGTACTTCTTCTTTGGCTCTAAAGAGAAGGTATGTACACATCCTCACTATGATAAGTGCTTAAGAATTAACTATTCTGCAGATGATGATATTGTTAGAGATGGACTTAAAATCATAGCAAAGATGTATAAAGAGTATAGATAGTAATTGCCTTGCTTTTCACAAGGCAATTAATTGTAGCTTTACTGAATTTCGTATAGTGCTAGAGTTCCTGAAACTTCACAAGCGGCAAGTAGCTCTGCATTTCCACTCTTGCTCTCCTCTTGTGAGATAAAATATAGGCCTTCAGGAGAGACATCTCCTTGAATCTTATCTTCAAATTCACGAGAGTTAATGTAGTTTTCAAATACTACATTATTAGGATCACTAATGTCGTAAATCATAATGCCACCAATTCTCTCAAGAGCGATAAATGCATATGTTTTACCATTAACAATACCTGTTGTAATTGATTCAGCTTCAACTCCCTTCTTTCCCGAGCGATTATCTAAGCTAATCTTATCATTAGAGCAGTTGAAGTATAGAGGTAGAACTTGTGCTGTAAGGCTTTCAAAGTCACTACCACTATCATAGACTAGTTTTAGTCCAGCTTCCTCTACTAAGTAGATGGAGAAGGAGCGTCCTCCAAAGATATAAGCTTTTCTTTCATCTAAGCCATCCCAAGCTGAGGCATTAAACCATACAACCTCTTCATCAAGTGTTACATTTCCCGTTGGTGAGGTTTGACTTTCAACTTCATTATCTAAGAGAGGCCAATCAGAACGACTATCACCTTCATTAGCGGTTAAGAGGTATGTATTTCCATCAATTGTTATAGCTGCGATTCCATCTGGCATCTTGATACCATAAACATTTTCATAGCTTTTAAGCTCTATTTTATCATTCTTCTGAAGATCTACTTTAATCTCGCTGTAATCTTGGAATCCTAGAGGATAAACACCTTCAAATTGTTTTGATGGAATATCTAGAATGGCAATTGCATTTGCTTCTTGGAGTGTGATATAGGATTTATCTCCATTTACTGCAATATACTCAGGTTCAAAGTCTGTAGAAGGGTTACTCTCTTTCTGTATTAAAACACCTGCTTCTATTAAAGAACTACGCTTATCATCAAAACCATCAAAAGTAATATTAGTTGCTGTTAATGTATAATCTTCCCCAATTGAAACAATAGACACAGAGCCCTTAGGATCTACTCCCTCTTTGCCTTCTCTTGGCTCACCTTCGTTAGCTGTTAAGATGGTATTATCATCTTTAAATATTACCATATCCGGCTGTACGCCTACAAAAGTTGTAGAAAGTAATGATAATGAACCATCATCTTTACATTCAAAGAGAGCTACAATACCAGCATCTGAGTATTTTTCTGCTTGAATTACAATGGCTAGTTTTTCACCATTAGGTGAGATCGCAACAGATGTCATATCTCCATATGAAAAACCACTTACAAGGGACTTTACATCATACTCAATGCCTTGTAGATTCGTAACCTCTTCACTATCTAATTTGTCATTTAAATTAACTCTTACTAGTTTTCCTTTTAATCCACTAACTACATAAGCAAAGCCATTAGAGGAGTTGTAAGCTACTATCTCAAGAGAGCCTCCATCCGCATTCATTGCTTTGCTGTTATAGCGTCCTGCTAATGTAACTTTTGTATTAGTTGCTGAATTATAAAACCCTTCAACTTTTATGTTGTTTGTTTTTACAGGAGTGTATTCGCTTTCGCTTGTATCCTCTGTATTGTATGTTATTACTGCTTTAGTTTCTTGCGCTCCAGAAGCAAAGGCTGTAGGAACAAGAAGAAGTAATAGAGTTGATATCAGTAATAAACTTCTTATTTGTTTCATTCGATTTTTCTCCTTCAAATTTAGTTGTTGAAGGATAAATTAGGGATGTAAAGTTTATAGATGGTAATATGTAAATTCTTAGAAAAGAAAAGCTACCTCGTTTTTGAGATAGCTTTTTTCTTTTAAAGAATGTGCTCTAAGAAGCTCTTTGTTCTCTCAGATTTAGGGTGGTCAAATACCTCTTCTGGAGTACCTGTTTCAATTATCTCTCCGGCATCCATAAAGACCACTTTATCAGCTGCTGCACGAGCAAAACCCATCTCATGAGTTACCAAAAGCATCGTCATACCTTCTTTTGCAAGAGATATCATTACGTCGAGTACCTCTTTTATCATCTCTGGGTCTAGTGCTGAAGTTGGTTCATCAAAGAGCATTGCCTTAGGTTTCATAGCAAGGGAGCGCGCGATAGCTACACGCTGTTGCTGTCCACCTGAAAGTTGAGTAGGGCGTTGTGAAGCTTTATCAGCAAGCCCAACTCTCTTTAAAAGGGACATTGCAAGCTCTTCTGCTTCAGCTTTCTTCATCTTCTTAACTTTGATAGGTGCAAGTGTAAGGTTTTCAAGAACAGTAAGATGAGGAAAGAGATTGAAGGATTGGAATACCATACCAACCTCTTCTCGTATCTTTCTTATATCGGTATTACTGTCCATTATATCTTCACCATCAATATAGATGTGACCACTTTGTGCCTTTTCAAGGTGGTTTACACTTCTAAGTAGTGTAGACTTCCCTGATCCCGAAGGTCCGATAATAACAACAGTCTCACCATCGTTAACTGTTAAAGAAGCATTCTTTACCGCATGGAGGATAGTTCCATCACTATTTGTATAGTCTTTATAAAGGTTTTGAATTTCGATCTTAGCCATTTTTGTGTAGTCTCTCCTCCATTAAACCTACAAGTCTTGATAAGATGAGGGTAAAAATTAAGTAGATGAGTGCAACAATAAGCATAGTTTCAAGTGACATAAAGGTTCTTGAAATGTACTCCCTTCCTCTCTTCAGAATGTCGGAGAGAGCTAATACAGAAACAAGTGAAGAGTCTTTAAGCATTGATATAAACTCATTACCAATTGCAGGAAGAACTATCTTAACAGTTTGAGGGAATGTTACATAAACAAAGACTTGGGTCTTTGAAAGTCCTAAGGACTTTGCTGCTTCAATCTGTCCTTTAGGCACTGCTTGAATACCAGCTCGTATAATTTCACCCATATAAGCACCGAAACAGATTGAAAGGGCAACGATGGCGGCAACAATACCTTCAAGGTGGATTATTGAACCTAAAGCAAAGTATAAGAACATCAATTGAACAAGTAGAGGGATACCTCTAATTAGTTCAACATATACTCCACATACTCCATTAATAAGCTTATTTTTTGAAACTGAACCTAAGCCTGTTATTGTTCCAATGATAACAGCTCCAATGATAGCAAAGATCGTACACTCAAATGTGGTGGGTGCACCTTGAATAGTAAACTTAAAGATCTCCCAATATGGGTGTGTTGTTATTCCTTTACTATTTGTTTTTGTTACAAAAGCACATAAACAGATTAGGAGGATTAAAGCTCCAAAAAATGTAATTCTCCAAGAGGAGATCAAGTGCTTGTTCTTCTTGCTTGGGATCAAAACACCATCTGTCATCTGGATGGTTGGCTTTTCTCCCTTATCCGCATGAGGGTCAACTGAGATGGTCTTCTTCTTTGTAATCTCTTTTTTGACCTCTGCTTCTGTTTTACTCTTAAAATCTTCCATAGTTACCTTATAATGTAAAAATGAGAAAAAGGTCAGGTGTGCCCTGGCCTTTTACTCTAATATTTCTTCTTTTAAAGAATGTTGTATTTAGCCTTAAGAGCGTCTACTGTTCCATTTGCTAAAAGCTTCTGGTAACCATCTTCAAGTACTTGTAAGAATGGATTACCTTTTAAAGTACACATTGCAATTGGTTCGATATCAGTATTTGTCATATAACCAGATACCTTAAGTTTACCCGCATAGTTCTCATTTGAAAGAACGTAATCAGTTGCAACTAAGCTATCACAAACAACTGCATCAATATTACCATTTACAAGATCGAGTACAGCTTCTGGAACTGCATCAAAGTTCTTAATATTCTTTATACCTGCCTCTGTACAAGCAAAGTGACCTGTTGTTCCATTCTGTACACCTACTGTTTTATCAAGCAACTCTGTTTCATCTTTATACTGAGGACCATCAGCACGTACTAAAATAGCTTGCTGAAGTGTGATAAATGGAGTTGTGAAATCCATTGACTCTTTTCTCTCTTCAGTAACTGTAACACCGGAGGCAACGGCATCATACATACCAGACTGAAGTCCTGCAAAGATTCCATCCCAAGCTACGTTTCTTAGCTCAATATTAACGCCTTCAACCTTTCCAATTTCCCTGACAAGATCCATCTCAAAGCCTACGATGTTTCCACTCTCATCTACATATTCGAAAGGAGGCCATTCAGCATTTGCAGCAACAACATATGTCTTCTCTGCACTTTGTTTTTCAGATGTACCACCTGCAAATAGTGCAGTAGTAACAATTGATATGATAATAAGAAAAGCAACTAATTTTTTCATTTCCATTCTTCCTTTGCTTAATTTAATATGGCTCAGATAATGCATATCTAAAGAATATTTGTCAATATAAATATGCATAAAAATACAAAAATATTAAATTTTTAGAAATTTTATGAATAAATATTCTTTTTATAGGTCTGCTAAATATAAACAGACCTATTTGTTATCAAGCATTTTAATCTTCTTTCTATAAACATGTATAAAGAAGAGGAATGAGAAGCAGAGGCCAAAGAGTTCTGCAATTAAGAATGCATACCAAACTCCATTTACTCCAATTACATTTCCTAATATATATGCAACAGGACAGAGGACTAATAGCTGTCTAATTATTGATACCATCATAGAAGCTACGCCAAAGCCAGTGGCCTGGAAGGAGGCAATAAGGATAATTGATATGGAGGCTGGTATAAAACAGAGACTAATAATGCGTAGTGCAGGTATACCGATTGCAAGCATCGCATCAGAGGCATTAAAGAGTGAGAGTAGGAAGGCAGGGGCAAGCTGGAATAATAGAGTTCCTAAGATCATAACACTCATTGCGATCAGAAGGCCAAACTTCATTGTGTGGATCATTCTAGTTTTATTTCTAGCTCCATAGTTAAAGCCAAGTATTGGAATTAGACCATTATTTAAACCAAAGACTGGCATAAATACGAATGATTGAAGTTTAAAGTAAACGCCAAAAACAGATACAGCTAAAGCTGAGAAGCTAATTAAAATACCATTTAATAGAGATACCATTATTGTACCAACACTATTCATAATGATAGTTGGAAGGCCTACTTGATAGATCTCTTTTGTTATTTGCATAGATGGTTTTATCTGTCTAAAACGAATATGAACAAATTTATTCTTTCTTACAAAGTAGATTGCTAAAACCATGGAGACCATTTGACCAATAACTGTAGCAACTGCAGCTCCATATACACCCATACCAAAGCCAAAGATAAAGATAGGGTCTAATATGATATTAGTGATTGCACCAGCACCCTGTGTAAACATTGTCTTAATAGTATCCCCTGTGGCTTGAATGATACGTTCACAGGTTATATCGATAAATATACCAAATGAAAGAATAAGACAAATGGATGCATAGCCATCAGATAACTTTAAAAGCTCAGCATCACTTGTAAATAACATAAAGAAGGGCTTTGTTAAGAAAATTCCAATAAGAGCAAAGGCTATGTAGCTCATAAATGAGAGGAAGATGCCAGTATCTGCAGCTTTGTTTGCATCTTCATATTTTCCTTCTCCCAGTCTTCTTGCAATTAATGAGTTTACACCTACCGCAGTACCAATTGCGACTGCGATCATAAGGTTTTGAAGAGGGAAGGCTAAAGATACAGCAGTTAGCGCTGCTTCTGAAACTCTAGCTACGAATACACTATCTACTACATTATAAAGGGCTTGAATAAGCATGCTCAGCATCATTGGCAGAGACATCTTCATTACTAGAGAGGGAATCCTCTCTCTTTGCATAATATTTTCTTCTGGCATAGCGCTTATGTTGTCGATATAAAATTTTTCTGTCAATAACTATCTATTGTCCTAAATGTACCTTTCCTTATAAGATTGCGATTGCCTATATAGGAGAGAAAATAGTAATGATAGTTTGTAAATTTGGTGGTAGTTCAGTTGCCGATGAAGATCAGATTAAGAAAGTTAAAGATATTTTAGAGAGTGATAAAGAGCGTACTATTGCAGTTGTTTCTGCACCAGGAAAGCGTAACAAAGAGGATAGAAAGGTCACTGATATGCTGCTAGAGTGTAATGCTTTAGTACAGCAAAATAAGAGTTGTCGTTCTGTATTTAATCTTATCGAAGAGCGTTTTCTCTCTATTGCAAAGGCCTTAAAGGTGAATAGTCGTAAACTTAAAGCGGCTCTTGAAACTGTAAGACAGAAGATCGATGCAGGTGCTGGAATGGACTATGCCGCCTCTAGAGGTGAATATCTCTCAGCACTCTTAATTAGTGAATATCTTGGTTGGGAGTTTATTGATAGTGCTGATTGCATCGTAATTAATGCTGATGGCTCTGTTAATGGTATTAGCTATGAGCGCTTAAGCAATATGCTTCTTCCTAATGGACACTATGTAATTCCAGGTTTCTATGGTGCTACTGTTGATGGGGTTATAAAGACCTTCTCTCGTGGAGGTTCTGATATCTCTGGCGCAATTGCTGCTAGAGCTGCAAAAGCAAAATTATATGAGAACTGGACAGATGTTTCTGGTCTCTTTGCTGCAGACCCACGAATAGTTGAAAATGCTAAAGCAGTTCCTTTTATGACCTATAATGAAGTTAGAGAGTTAGCTGATGTAGGTGCTTCAGTCTTCCATGAAGAGGCAATTGCTCCTGTTATTCCTCTCTCCATTCCTATAAATATAAGAAATACAAATTCGCCTTTAGATAAGGGAACACTTATTAGTGCATCTTCTGAGAATAAAGGAGTCGTTGGGGTCTCTGGTAAAGGAGGTTTTTCAGCACTTAGACTTAGAAAACTAATGATGTTTAAACGCCCTGGAATGCGTCACGCACTCCTTACAATGCTACATCTTTATGGTGTTCGTCCCTCTTACTCCTTCTTTGGAATTGATTCTATCGTATGGCTATTTCCCTCTTCTCAAGCTACTGATAGTGTCCTTAACGCTATGTGCGATAGACTTAAAAAAGATTTTGAACTTGATAGCGCAACAATTGAAAGAGATGAGGCTATCATTGGTTTAACTGCAGGGGATATGAGTGATGGACGTTATGTCATTGAAGCTGCAAGTGCACTTAAGAGTGCAGGTATTAAGATAAAACTAATTAACTATGGATCTTCAGAGTATACGGTTCTCTTTTGTGTCTCTGAATCTGATTGCAAACAAGCAGTTAGAGAGATCTACAAAGCACTCTTTTAATAGAAAATAATAAAGGCTACTACATCATCTGCAGTAGCCTTTTCTTTACTTATTTAGCTATTAGCGAATAGCAAGTTCTGTTTCAGCATCGAAGAACTTTGCCTTTTCCATATTAGGAATAAGGGAGATCTTGGAATCAACAGCTGGGATAACAGTACCATCGATCTTACCAATAACCTTAGCTGTAGAGGTCTGTACATATACATGAGTCTCTGCACCAAGTGGTTCTACAACGGATACATGTCCATCGATTGTCTTGCCTGCAACAGGAGTATGTGTAAACTCAACATCTTCAGGGCGAATCACTTACGATTGGCACAGCTGGTGCACGATACAATCTGAATGAATGCAC
>X235_Pygmy_Slow_Loris__coassemble_78_pt1 | contig 12574 bp, 8 predicted proteins | sample X235_Pygmy_Slow_Loris__metabat2_low_PE_001 | metagenome-assembled genome bin X235_Pygmy_Slow_Loris
TTTTTTACTTAATAAGCTTTTAGTATGCGATTAATAAGTGAATCGATCTTCTCTTCACTTAGAGCAGGGTTAAGCAGTGTAAACTTAAGCATTACTTTTCCCTTAAAAACAGTTTGACCGATTACAGTTCCTTCACTTAAAAGATCTCTTCTAAGTTTTTTATTAACTTCATCATCTCTATTAAGTGCAAAAACGACAGAGCTAATCTCTGGCTCAGGACCTGTAATAAAGCGTTTATCACTCTTTATCTTATTATAAAAGTATTTCGCATTTTCAACGGCTCTATTTATAATTTCACTATAACCCTTGAAGCCACGAGAACGAAAAGCCATATAGACCTTCAAAGCATCAAAACGTCTTGTTGTCTGCATCCCTTTTCCAACTAAGTTGATGTAGCCATCAGCTTCATCTTCTTCTCTATTAAGATAATCTGCATGAAGTTCAAAGCAGGAGAGTAGGTCTTTATCTTTAAAGAGAACACAGGAACAGCTGATGTTTAATAAGAACATCTTATGAAAGTCTATTGTAATAGAATCTGCCAGATGAAGATCTTTAGCTTTACTACTATACTTATCTGAAAGAAGTAAACCTGAGCCGTAAGCGGCATCGGCGTGTAAGAAGAGGCCGTATTTATCACAAAGCTCTCTCATCTTTTTTACATCATCAATAGAGCCAAAGTCTGTAGTTCCAATTGTTGCAACTGCACAGAAGGGTAAGAGACCTTTCGCAGTATCCTCTTTTAGCATCTTTTCAAACTCAATGGTATCGATTCGACAATATTCATCTACAGGAATATGGCGAACTGCATTGTAACCAAGTCCTAAAACATGGGCGCTCTTATCCATAGAGAAGTGGCTAATTGATGAGGTATAAAGCCTTAAACGATTGTACTCTTTTGGAAGACCTAATTTCTTTACATCATGCTTAAGGTTTTTATTGATCCAAGCATCTCTAATTGCTGTTATCGCTGAGAAGTTAGATTGACTTCCTCCTGATGTAAATGTTCCATCACCAGAATTAAAACCCACCATCTTAAGTAATTCATCGATTACATAGACTTCAAGTTCTGTTGCAGCTGGCGCTTGGTCCCAGCTATCCATTGAGTTATTAAAGAATGAGATTATAATTTCAGCTGCAAGGCTCTCAGGGAGCACAGGGGAGTGGAGGTGAGGCATATAAGATGTAGACCAAGGTCTAAGAAGGTTAGGAAGTATTACCTTTTTTGTGTCAGTTAATACCTTATCAAAACCTAAGCCCTCTTTATCAATAAGGCCAAGGTTTGTTACCTCTTTACGTAAAGTATAGGGGTCAATGCCTGAAAAGGCACTCTCATCATTTATAGAGGAGAGGACAGATTCAAGTGTCCTCTCTATAACCTTTTTAAAGCTTTCTTTGTCATTAAGTGAGAAAACTGCATCAAGTTTATCTTGCACTATCAATTTCCTTAACTACCTTCTTAAAGATAGAGAGCATCTTATCAATATCTTCATAGCTAACATTAAGAGCACAAAGACAGCGCATTACAGAACCATCTCTACCACCTTTTTCCATGACAAGATGGTTTTCAAAACATTGGTGCTGTACCTCTGCTGCGATACTTCCTGAAGCTAAAGGGTGTCCCATAAGGTCAGTACCTGCTTTAGGATCTACAAACTCAATACCAAGCATAAGACCCTTTCCTCTGATATCACCAATAATGGAAACCTCATCTTTAAGCTCTTCTAAAGCTTTGCGAATATAGTTACCTTTTTCAACAACACTCTGTAAGAACTCTGGCTTACTTACTCTATCCATAACAACTTTACCAGCTGCCATTGCGATCTGGTTACCGCGGAAGGTACCAGCATGGGCACCTGCAGTCCATTTATCAAGCTTCTTGTTGTAGATAACTACAGCCATTGGTTGTGTGCCACCAATTGCTTTAGAAGCTAAGATAACATCTGGAACGATATCAGCATATTCAAATGCAAAGAAACGACCAGAGCGACCACAACCACACTGTATTTCATCACAGATTAGAGGAATTCCAAGTTCTTCTGTTACTCTACGTACAGTTTGAAGGAATTTAACAGGTGCAGGAATTACACCACCTTCACCTTGAATTGGTTCAAGAATAACTGCTGCAGGAAGTACTACACCGCTTTCAGGGTCTTTAAGCATACGTTCAAAGTAGGCACAAGCGGCATCAGTACCTGCATCTCCTCCAAGACCGAATGGACAACGATAGGAGTAGGGATATGGCATAAACTGTACGCCAGGCATTAAGTTCTGTACGTGGTTTTTAGCATTATGGTTACCTGTAAGGGCAAGAGCTCCATGACCCATTCCATGGTAACCACCAGAGAAGGCTATAACATTGCCTCTTCCTGTAGCTGTCTTACAAAGCTTTATAGCTGCATCGGTAGCATCTGTCCCTGAAGGGGAGCAGAATTGTATCTTTGCATTTTCTTTAAGGCCTTCGGGAAGAAGGGAAAAGATTGTACTGACAAAACTGTCCTTAGTTGGAGTCGTCAGGTCCAAGGTATGCAGTGGAGCACCTGATGTGATCAAATTGACCATTGCAGCATTCACTTCATCATCATTATGACCAAGTGCTAATGTACCTGCACCACAGAGGAAATCAAGGTATTTGTTTCCTTCTACATCTTCAACATAGCTTCCTTTTGCTTTATTTAAAGCGAATGGGAACTTCCTTGGGTAGCTTCTTGCAGATGACTCAAAGTCATTCTGACGGTCCGTGAAGTACTTGTTGGACATTTGTGTTTTGTTCATTACTTCTTTTTCTTCCTTATTCCATATATATTCCAATAATTATTAAGTCTGCCTTTTGTGTATCGCCAACGGCGGCAACAGAAGGCGATGTTGATCATACCAACAACTTAGATTATTATCCACCCCTTATTGATAAATTGTTTTGTATAAAGATTTACCAAGAATATGTTAAGACGTTAACTTCTTGTAATATAAATGTATAATTACTGTAGAATGTATTCATCTTTATACAATCTTAACACAATATTAATACTAATTAACGCTCTATTTATCTTAATATCGCTATTCTTTTAGCCATCAAGGAGAATACTTTATGAAAGTAGTTCTTGCTCTTACAGGAATCATTGCCTGTGTGATGCTAATTTATTATGTTGTGCTGCTGTTTAAGAGCAGTAGGGGGTAATTATGGCTGTACTTCAGTATGTACTTTATCTCTTAATTTTAGTCGCTCTTGGAATCCCACTTGGAAAATACATGTTTAAGGTATATAAGGGGGACCATCTTTTACTAACAGGAGTTGAGAATTGGATCTTAAAACTCTTTCATGTAGATAAGAATGAAGAGATGAATTGGAAGCAGTATTTGCTTTCTGTTGTTTTCTTCTCTTTATTTGGTCTAATTTTTCTCTTCTTACTTCAGGTATTACAAGCTTTCTTGCCATTTAACCCAGAGCATATGGGTAATGTATCTTGGCATCTTGCTTTTAATACAGCTGCTTCCTTCGTTACTAATACAAACTGGCAGTCCTATTCTGGTGAAGTAACTCTCTCATATTTATCTCAGTTCTTAGGCTTAACTGTACAGAACTTTGTCTCTGCAGCAACTGGTATTGCTGTTATGTTTGCTTTAATTAGAGGCTTCTCAAGGACAAAGACTTCAGCTCTTGGCTCATTCTGGGTTGATATGGTTAGGATCATTGTTCACATCTTAATTCCACTTAACTTAGTTGTTGCTATTCTTTTAATGGCTGGTGGTGTCGTTCAAACCTTCCGTCAGAGTGCAGAGGTTTCCTTAGTTGAACCTATTGTTGCATTAGCTGATGAAGATGGTAACCTTTCAGCAGTTGATGGTACTTATGTTGAAGATGGCGTAGCTTATTATGCTGATGGAACTAAGGTTGAAGATGCTGTAATTGTTGATAAGGGTGTTATCCCACTTGGACCTGCTGCTAGCCAGGTAGCTATTAAGCAAACTGGTACTAATGGTGGTGGTTTCTATGGTGTTAACTCATCACATCCACTTGAGAACCCAAATCCATTTACTAACATAATTGAGATGATCTCTCTATTGTTAATACCAGTAGCTTGTTGTTTTACATTTGGTTATGGTGTTGCAAACAAAAAGCAGGGCTTAGCTATATTCTTAGCTATGTTTATCATGCTTGTTATCTTCTTAGGAATTACAGCCTTCTCAGAAGCTCATACTCCAGCTGCTATTTCAGATAATAATGCAGTTGCTAGTGCAGGTAATATGGAAGGTAAAGAGGTTCGCTTCGGTATTCCTACTTCAGTAACCTGGGCAGTATTTACAACAGCTGCTTCTAATGGTTCTGTTAATAGTATGCATGATAGCTATACGCCAATCGGTGGTCTTATCCCAATGCTCCAGATGATGCTTGGTGAGGTTGTCTTTGGTGGTGTAGGTTGTGGTCTCTATGGAATGATAGGCTTTGCAATCTTCACAGTATTTATTGCAGGCCTTATGGTTGGTAGAACTCCTGAGTTCTTGGGTAAGAAGATTGAACCAAGAGAGATGAAGTGGGCAGTTGTTCTCTGCTTAGCAACTCCATTTGCAATTCTTGTAGGATCTGCAATTGCAACACTTCTTCCAAGTACACATCTCTCACTCTCTGATAGAGGTTTCCATGGTCTTTCTGAGATCTTGTATAACTACTCATCAGCTGGTGGTAATAATGGTTCTGCATTTGCTGGTTTTAATGCAAATACTCCATTCTTCAATATATCACTTGGTTTGATAATGATCTTTGTTCGTTTCCTTCCAATTGTAGCTGCATTAGCAATAGCTGGAAGCATTTCTGAAAAGAAGAAGATCGCTGTAACTGCTGGTACTCTTTCGACAACTAATGGAATGTTTGTATTCCTTCTTGTCTTCATTGTAATACTCGTTGGTGCGCTTTCCTTCTTGCCTGCTCTTTCTCTTGGACCTATAGCTGAAGCTGTTACTCCTATGGCAGAAGCCGCAGCAGTAGTTCCACTAGTCTAGACGAGGTGATAGATTATGAAAAAAAGTAATATTGGTGATAAAAAACTTATTGGTAGGGCAATAAAGGACTCCTTCAAGAAGCTTGGTTTCAAGACTCAGAAGGAAAACCCTGTAATGTTCCTAGTTTACATATCAGCTCTGCTGACAACACTCCTCTTTATCGTCTCACTCTTTGGAGTAAGTGATTCAGGAGCTAGTTCAGGGTATATCTTTGCAATTGCATTAATACTCTGGTTTACAGTTCTCTTTGCAAACTTCGCTGAAGCTATTGCAGAGGGTCGTGGTAAAGCACAAGCTGATGCTATGAGAGCTGGTAGAAAGGATATGAAGGCTAATAAGATCCCTTCTATTGGTGAAAAAGATAAGATTGAGGTAGTTCCTTCAACTGCTCTTCATAGAGGTGACTTAGTATACATCAAAGCGGGTGAACAGATCCCAGCTGATGGTGATGTAGTCGAAGGTGCCGCTAGTGTTGATGAATCTGCAATTACAGGTGAATCTGCACCAGTTATTCGTGAAAGTGGTGGTGATAGAAGCGCTGTAACTGGAGGAACAACAGTTCTTTCTGACTGGATTGTTGTAAAAGTTACATCTGAGCCAGGTGAATCATTCTTAGATAAGATGATCGCAATGGTTGAAGGTGCTGCTAGAGGTAAGACTCCTAATGAGATCGCTCTTCAGATCTTCTTAATCTCCTTAACTATCATCTTTATCCTCGTAACAGTATCTCTATACTGCTATGCAGTCTTTACTTCAGTTGAGTATGGAAAACCAAATCCTGTCTCTGTTACAAACCTTGTAGCTCTGCTAGTTTGTCTTGCTCCTACTACAATTGGTGCACTTCTTTCCGCTATCGGTATTGCAGGTATGAGCCGCTTAAATCAGGCTAATGTTCTTGCAATGAGTGGTAGAGCTATTGAAGCTGCAGGTGACGTTGATATCTTAATGCTTGATAAGACAGGTACTATTACTCTTGGTAACCGCCAGGCTTACAAGTTTATCCCAGCTCCTAATGTTACAAGCGAAGAGCTTGCAGATGCCGCTCAGCTTGCATCTCTTGCTGATGAAACACCAGAAGGTAGATCAGTAGTTGTACTTGCAAAAGAGCAGTTTGGCATTAGAGGTCGCGATATTGATAGCTCATTCCGCTTTATCCCATTTACAGCTAAGACAAGAATGTCTGGTGTTGATATGGGTAAAGATAGTGTAAGAAAGGGTGCAGCTGACTCAATGAAAGAGTATGTACTCTCTAATGGAGGAAGCTATCCAAAAGAGGTCGAAGAGGCTGTTAAACAGGTAGCAACTGAAGGTGGTACTCCTCTTGTAGTTGTAAAGAACTTCAAGGTTTTAGGTGTTATCTACTTAAAGGATATCATTAAGCAGGGTGTTAAAGAGAAGTTTGCTGATCTTAGAAAGATGGGTATTCGTACCATTATGATCACTGGTGATAATCCACTTACAGCTGCAGCTATTGCCGCTGAAGCTGGTGTTGATGACTTCCTCTCTGAAGCAACTCCTGAAGCAAAACTTGCTATGATCAGGGACTTCCAGAGTAAAGGTCACCTTGTAGCTATGACTGGTGATGGTACAAACGATGCTCCAGCTCTTGCTCAAGCTGATGTTGCAGTTGCTATGAATACAGGAACTCAGGCAGCTAAGGAAGCTGGTAACATGGTTGACCTTGACTCTTCACCAACAAAGCTTATTGATGTTGTTAGAATTGGTAAGCAGTTACTTATGACTCGTGGTAGCTTGACAACCTTCTCAGTTGCAAACGATGTTGCAAAGTACTTTGCAATCATTCCTGCTATGTTTATGAATTTAATCCCTGGATTGAATATCTTAAACATCATGCATCTTGCATCTCCAGAAAGTGCAGTTCTCTCAGCAATTATCTACAATGCTTTGATCATTATTGCCTTGATCCCACTTGCACTTAAGGGTGTTAAGTACAGAGAGGTTCCTGCTGGTAAATTGCTTTCAAGAAACCTCTTGGTCTATGGACTTGGTGGCCTGATCGCACCATTTATCTGCATTAAGCTTATCGATATGCTTCTTGCACTCTTTGGCTTTGGTCTTTGATAAGGAGGCTGAAAATGAAATCTATTATTAAGAAAAGTTTACTCTTCTTCTTATTTTTTACCTTAATATGTGGTCTTGTTTGGACCTTAGTATTAACCCTTGTAGGTGAGACTGTATTCCATAAGAAGGCTACAGGTTCAATTATAGAAGTTGATGGAGTTAAGTATGGTTCTGCACTCGTTGCACAGCAATTTGATGATGCAGACCACCTTTGGGGTCGTCCAATGCTCCCTGATCTCTCTAGCTTTACCGATGATGAAGGTAATGTTTTAGCTTATGGCTGGGCATCAAATAAATCACCAGTAGGAGCTGAAGAGGCTGAGATGGTAGAGGAGAGAGTTGAGAGAATTAAGGCTGCTCATCCTGAGATGGGGGATACACCAATTCCAGAAGACCTAGTAACAGTCTCTGGTTCTGGTTTGGACCCTGAGATCTCCCCTGAAGCTGCTGAGTACCAGGTAAAGCGCTTAGCTAAAAACACTGGAAAGAGTGAAGATGAAATTCGCTCAATCATTAAAGATAATACAAGAGGACGTTTCTTAGGTGTCTTTGGTGAAAGTGGTGTTAATGTACTTGGCGTTAACTTAGCACTTGAAGGTATAACTAATTAAGTATAAAGAGGGTTTGCCCTAGAGGTTAAAACCCTCTATTATTTAATTAAGAGGTAGTGGTATGGAAATGGATAATAGACCGTCAGCTGATAGCTTGCTTAAAAAGATTCAGGCCGAAGAGACACGTGACTCAGGTAGAGGACACTTAAAGATCTTCTTTGGCTATGCAGCAGGTGTAGGTAAAACCTATGCAATGCTTGAAGCTGCCCATGCCGCTAAAGATAGAGGAATTGATACAGTTGTTGGCTATATCGAGCCACATACTCGTCCTGATACTATGGCCCTGCTTGAGGGGCTTGAGGTCCTTCCTCCTAAGAAGGTCTCATACCATGGTATTACTTTAAATGAGTTTGATATCGATGCGGCTTTAAAGCGTAAACCTTCGCTTATCCTTGTTGATGAACTTGCCCATACAAATGCAGAGGGGTGTAGACATCTAAAACGTTATCAAGATGTACAAGAGTTATTAAAAGCTGGTATCGATGTCTATACAACTGTAAATGTACAACATCTTGAAAGTTTAAATGATAAAGTTGCAGCTATTACAGGGGTTACCGTTCGAGAAAGGATCCCAGATAGCGTCTTTGATGAAGCAGACCAAGTAGAACTTGTCGATATCGAACCTGATGACCTTATTGCAAGACTTAAAGAGGGAAGAATATATCGCCCTGAACAAGCTGGTAAGGCACTGGTAAACTTCTTTACAGAGGGTAATCTAATTGCCCTTAGAGAGATCGCATTAAGACGTACTGCTGATAGAGTTAACTACACCTCTGAAAAGAATAAAACAGTCTCTGTAAAGGGCGAAAGGGCGGGAGAGCACATTCTTGTATGTCTCTCATCCTCTCCTACAAATGCCCGTATTATTAGAACTGCAAGTAGAATAGCCAACGCATTTGGTGGTTCTTTAACAGCGCTTTATGTAAATACACCATCTTCTTCTACGATGAATGCGGAGGATAAGAGTAGGTTACAAGCTAGTATACGTTTAGCTAGAACGCTTGGAGCTTCAATTGAGAGTGTTCAAGGTTCTGATATCGCAACTGCAATTTCAGAGTTTGCTAGAGTTTCTGGAATTACTAAGATAGTTTTAGGGCGTAGTGCGGGTGGTAGTGGTCGTTTCCATCTAAAACCACCTCTAACAGAGCAACTTTCAGAGTTAGCTGGTAATATTGATATCTACATCATTCCCGATGGAAGTAGTAAGACTAAAAAGAAGCTATCACATATTAAAGTTGGGAAACCATCTCTTAGAAATGCAGGTCCCGATAGTCTTAAAACCCTTATTACTGTAGGTGGTTCAACACTTGTCGGTACTCTCTTTAGCTATCTTGGCTTTGGAGATGTAAGTATAGTTACTATCTACATCCTAGGTATCCTTATCAACTCCCTTTGGACAAGTGGAAAGCTATTTTCAATCCTCTCTTCGGTTTTAAGCGTACTTGCTTTTAACTTCTTCTTTACACATCCGCGATTTACCTTTAACGCCTATGACCCAGGGTATCCGATCACCTTTATCATCATGCTTATCTCTGGTTTAATAACAAGCTCTCTTACTGTAAAGATTAAATCAAGCGCAAGAGATTCTGCAGTAACTGCATATAGAACAAGACTGCTTTTTGATATGAATAGACTACTTCAAAGTGCAGATTGCTCTGAAGCTATTGCAGATGTTACAGGTATGCAACTAAGACGTTTGCTTTCTAAGGATATTGTCTTTTATAATGCCGGTGATGATGGAAAACTACTTCCACCAAAGGTCTACCCATTTGATGAGAGTGTAGATACTTCCGCTTTAATTGCGCCTGATGAACAAGCTGTAGCGGCTTGGACCTATAAGAATAATACTCGTGCAGGTGCAACGACTGATACTCTTTCCTCTTCAGCCTGTTTGTATTTAGCCGTAAGAGTTAATGAATCAGTATATGGCGTTGTAGGTATTGCTGTAAAAAGTGGTGATAGTATCCCTGATTTCGACTATGAATTGATGCTTTCCATGATAGGAGAGTGTGCACTTGCCTTAGAGAAAGAGCACTTCTTAAGGGAGAGAGAACAAGCTTCAACTCTTGCCAGAAATGAGCAACTTAAAGCTAATCTTCTCCGCTCTATCTCTCATGATTTAAGAACTCCATTAACAAATATCTCAGGTTCTGCAAGTGTTCTTCTCTCTGATGATGGACTACTTTCACCTGAAAAGAGACGTTCATTAGCAGAAGGTATCTATAACGACTCTATGTGGCTTATTAACCTTGTTGAGAATCTTCTTTCTGTTACTAGAATAGGTAATGGAAGTATGAGTCTTAGAAAGAATACTGAAGCGATGGGTGAAGTAATAGAGGAAGCGGTAAGCCATGTAAGCAAGATGTTAAAGAACCATACTCTTAAAGTAATACCTTGTGACGATGTGCTTTTAGCTGATATGGATGCGCGTTTAATCGTTCAAGTAATAATTAATCTTGTTGATAACGCAGTTAAATACTCCCCTGAAAAAACAGAGATAACTATCTCATCTGGATATAAAGGTAAAGATATCTATGTTTCGGTTGCTGACCAAGGGGAGGGTGTGAGAGATGATGAGAAAGATAAGATCTTCGATATGTTCTACACCTCTCACAATGAGATCTCTGATAGCCGCCGTTCTTTAGGTCTTGGGCTTGCGCTTGTTAAAACTATTATACAAGCCCATGGCGGAACTATCAGTGTAAAAGATAACCACCCAGTAGGTTCTATTTTTACATTTACACTACCGGGTAAGGAGATAAAAGTTGATGAATAATAGACCCTTAATATTATGTGTTGAGGATGATGAGGCAATAAGAAACCTTATTACAACAACACTTGAAACTCATGATTACAGATTTGTAACTGCTAAAAATGGAGAAGAAGCAGTTATCGAAGTCTCCTCTCGTAATCCTGAATTAGTTCTATTAGATTTAGGTTTACCAGATATCGATGGACTTGATGTTATAAGAAAGATTAGAACCTGGACACAGGTGCCCATAATTGTAATAAGCGCTAGAAGTGAAGATTCAGATAAGATAGCAGCCTTGGATGCAGGTGCAGATGACTACATCTCTAAACCATTTTCTGTTGAGGAGCTTCTTGCTCGAATTAGAGCAACCTTCCGTCGTCTCTCATTTATCCATGGAGACAAAGGAGAGGCTTCTTCTGTCTTTGAAAATGGACCTTTAAAGATCGATTTTTCTGCAACATGTGTCTATATCGACTCTAAAGAGATACATCTAACACCAATTGAATATAAACTTCTCTGCCTCTTAGCTCGTAACGTAGGTAAGGTATTAACTCATACATATATCACCCAACAGGTATGGGGTGCGGCTTGGGAGTCTAATGTAGCTTCACTTAGAGTCTTTATGGCAAATCTAAGAAAGAAACTAGAAAGCTCCACAGGAGTTAACTGCATACAAACTCATGTTGGTATTGGTTATAGGATGATCAAACTCTAAGAAGTTGTTATTATAAAATAAGAATGGGGATGTAGCTCAGTTGGTAGAGTCACAGGTTCGCAATCTGTTTGTCGAGGGTTCGACTCCCTTCATCTCCATCCTTTTTCTTTATCTCTCTCTTTAATTTTGGGGCATAGATAAAGAATGGTAAATAGAGTAGCTATAAAGGCAAAAATAGAACCAATAAGACCTACAAAACTTAAGCCTATGTTTTTCTCAATTATACCACCAATATAGGTTCCACTACCAATTCCTAGGTTAAAAGTCGCAGAAAAGGCTGCCATAGCAACTGCTACAGAAGCACTGCTTGAAGCTTTAATTATCTCACTTTGAAAGAGTGCTGAGTAGAGAGAAAAGGCAAGCCCAAAGCCTAAAGCTGAAGTAATTGAAAGCGCTATAAATGTAGAATTAAGCTTTAATGTAAGTAGTACTATGAAGACTAAAATTGGAATAAAGCAAACTAATGCATATCTACACCTTTGATAAATAAAAGGAAATAATAAACTTCCACATAAACCAGCAATACCAAATAGCGTTAAAAGTAGAGTTATTGTGTGTTCGTTATAATGTGCAACAACTTGGAAGAATGGTTCTATATAGCTATAAGCGGTATAGTAGCCACTAATTAAAAGGAAGGTTAAAAGGTAGATCGAAAGTAAAACTTTGTTATGAATTATCTCTTTAACAACACCACTCTTATTTTCTCTTTTGTTTCTCTTATAGGGAAACTTTATAAGGATATAGAAGAAAACTAGAAGTGAGAGTCCTCCTAAAATTGCAAAACTTAGACGCCAGCCAGCATATAATCCGGCAACTCTTCCAAGGGGAAGTCCTAATATGATAGCAAGAGATGTGCCACTAACTACAGCACTCATAGCCTTCGCTTTTCTCTCTTTATCAACAATATCAGTGGCCGCTGGTGCTGCAATTGCCCAAAAGAGAGAATGTGCTGTAGCTACCCCTAGACGAGAGAACATAAGAGCTAAATAAGAAGGTGAGATAGCAGATAGTAGCTGACAAATTGAAAAGACAAGAGAGGCAAAGAGTAGAGAAGTTTTAAAAGAGTAACGAGCGAAAAAGAGCATTATAGGGATGGAAAGCAGCGTTACAGCATATGCATAGACTGTTATCAAGAGACCTGCTTTAGATATTGATACACCTAAAGAGGAAGCAATGGCTGAAAGTAATCCTGTAGGCATAAACTCTGATGTATTAAAGATAAAAGCTAATATTGCAATGCTTATTACAGGTAAAAAGCTCTTAAAACTACTCTTCTCTTCCATACCCTTATCGTAGATGATGGGCAAAGCTAAAACAAGATAGAAATCAGACGAGCTTTATCATATTTCGGACACTTAATTATTTCGGTTCAATTATTTTTTTGTGGGATGAGAAATAACTTGAATCAACAGGGGCATT
>X235_Pygmy_Slow_Loris__coassemble_80_pt1 | contig 12407 bp, 11 predicted proteins | sample X235_Pygmy_Slow_Loris__metabat2_low_PE_001 | metagenome-assembled genome bin X235_Pygmy_Slow_Loris
GTTGGTGTTGCATTTAATTATTAAGGAGAGATTTAGTTATGAAAAAGTTTATTAATATTGTTTTAGTTTTATTAGCTGTATTGTTATTAGCATCTTGTACAACTACAGAGGAAGATGATAACTCCCTCTGGTATTTAGGAGCAGGTATGCTCCCTGTAAGGGATTTACAGGTTGATAACGACTGGTTACAAACAGATTTGTTTGAGGTTTTAGGTGCATTCTCTGGCAGTGCTTCTGTTAAAGTAAGTAATGAATATAACTATACAGAGAATAGTTATGGTTCTTTAAATTATTTAGTTGATATGAATATCAATGTAAGATCTGTATCTAAAGATCCATTTGCACTTGCACTCTCTGCTGCTATTAACTCAATGAATAAGAATGCTGTTGCAGCTGGTGCTTCATTTGTCGTATTCCCTAATTACTTTGTTGATTATAAAGACGGCGTTTTAACTGTTACTGTAAATGCAACAGGAGTAAAATTAACAGAAGGAGCTCACAAACCTAATAAAATTGAGAGTGAGCCAATTGAAAAGTATATTGTCGTAAAGAACTAAGATTTAGTGATTTTAACGAAAATAAGCTACAGTTTTGATTTTTTCAGGACTGTAGCTATTTTTTATATAATAAGTAAATATTCCAATTCCTTCTTAATTAACTGTCAAACATTTTGCTCAAAATAAGAAAAAAGATCAAAGAAAATCAAAAATGTTATAATTACTTATAATATAAGATAATATAAATTTCTTTAAAATTTTCTTTCTTTCTGTAAAAAAGCATGCGATAATGATGGAGTAACGAATTCTGAAGAAGATTAATGGGCATTTAGATATTTGTTGCTCTTCCCGTTAATTCGGGATTAAGGAGGTTGCTGCTGGCTTGATACCCCAGCAGTTTTTTTTGCCTTAATAACCTAAAGAAAGTAGAAGATTCTTTCTATAGAAGAAGCGGTCAAGAGCGATAACTCCCGCACCTTGTACAGTTCCTTTTTCTCTGTAGTTTGACCTATACAATGGCAAATTCTTTCTTCCTTCTGGTGAAAGTTGTCTACAGATATCCATCATTCGAGCAAAGTACTCATCTGGAAGGTTGGAAATACCACCTCCGATGATAACAGCATTTACTCCGGTACATTGAACTGCCATTACGATTGCTTTTGAAAGTGTATCAGAAGCCTTTTCTAGTAAAGCTTTACTCTTATCTCCTAGTTTAACAAGCTCTCTTACACTCATCGCTTTACCTAATGTTCTTGCAGTTTCTGCCATAATGCCCCAGCCAGAACTAACGGTATCAAGACAACCAATAGAGCCACAGTGACATACATTTTGGTTAGTTACAGGAAGATGTCCAAATTCAAAGTTGGGTAGGATTCTATCTTTTAAGATAATAGCTGAGGTAATATGTTCACCCCAGTTAATAAAGAGCATGTTTTCAAGAGAAGTTCTAAAGTAGAAGCGTTCAGCTTCAGCTTCTGCTTCTAAACTAGTTACAACTTCAACAGGGAATGGAAAATTAGAGGTAAGAGATTTTACTTCAACACCATTTAATACCTCATCAAAAGAGGATGAAATAATGCCACCATCAAGTTGTGCGCTTATTGCAATAACCATTCCTAAGATCTTTAAAGAGGAGAGTCTACTCATCTTTTCAACTGTTACTTTTATCTGGTTATAGATTTTATCAATTGTATCTAATTCTGAGCGAGGAAAACGTTCCATCCTTAAAACGGAGGCTTCAATATTAAAGAGTGTTACTGCAATTGATCTTGTTTGGATATCAACACCAATAACAGAACCATACTCAGTTGAGAGTGATAAACTTGTTCCAGGTCGTCCTGTTCCAGTTGTAACTTTATACCCCTCATTAACAATCTTCTCATCTACAAGAGATTGAACAATTTCACTCATAGAAACCTTATTAAGGCCTAAAAGAGAGGAAAGTGAAGCCCTAGTTAAGTTCTCATTATCTCTAAGAGCCCCAAGGACACGTAATCTATTAATTACTCTTGCATTATCTGGTCTTGAAAAATCCATAACTAGAATAATAAACCAAACAAAAAGCTTTGTCAGTTATTGCCTTCTCCCATCTTCATTATTATCTTTCATTTCGGATGTTAAGCATCCTTTTTTAATATTTAATATAAATTATAGGGGTAATATAAATGGGAAAGAAAACATTTAAGACTGAAGTAAGTGATCTACTTAATTTAATCATTCACTCACTTTATTCTAACAAGGAGATCTTCCTTCGTGAGCTTATTTCAAATGCATCTGATGCTATTGATAAGCTTAGATATCTTTCACTTTCAGATGACAAACTTAAGGGCTTTGTTTTTGAGCCTAGGATCGATGTATCTTTTGATGCAGAGAAGAAGACACTTACCATCTCTGATAACGGACTTGGTATGAATGAAGAGGATCTTAATAATAATCTTGGTACTATTGCTTCTTCTGGTACTAAGAAGTTCTTAGCTTCTTTAACTGAAGAGCAGAAGAAGGACTCTAACCTTATTGGTCAATTTGGTGTTGGTTTCTATTCTGCTTTTATGGTTGCTTCTCCTGTAGAGGTTCTTACACGTAAAGCAGGTGAAGAGGAAGCTTGGAAGTGGACAAGTGATGGTAAGAGTAGTTATCAGATCGAAAAGGCTGAAAGAGCTGAACAGGGTACTACTATTACGCTTCATTTAAATGAAGAGGGCGAAAAGTATGCAAACCGCTGGGAGCTTGAAACTTTAATTAAGAAGTATTCAGACCATGTAGCTTATCCTATCTACCTTGAGTATGACCAAGAGAACTATACAGATAAGAAGGACGAGCAGGGCAACCCTATCAAGACAAGTGAGCATAAGGTTGAACAGATCAACTCATCTTCTGCTCTCTGGAGAAGAAGTAAGAGTGAACTTACTGATGAAGATTATAAGAACTTCTATAAGAATAACTTCTCAGATAGTGAAGATCCTCTCTTCTATCTGCATACTCATGCAGAGGGTGCAACAGAGTACACAACTCTCTTCTATATTCCAGCTAAAGCACCATTTGATATGTACTATGCAGACTATCGCCCAGGTGTAAAACTCTATGTAAAGAGAGTCTATATTACAGATGATGATAAGGAACTTCTGCCAACATACCTTAGATTCGTTCGTGGTATTATTGATAGCGAGGACCTTCCATTAAATGTCTCTCGTGAAATCTTACAAGAGAATAGAATCATGTCTGCTATTAGAAATGGTTCTGTTAAGAAGCTTCTTTCTGAGTTCAAGAAGATCGCTGATAACAATAGCGAGCTTTATGAGAAGTTTATTAAAGAGTACAACCGTCCTCTAAAGGAAGGCTTATACTCTGACTATGCTAATAGAGAGACACTTCTTGAGCTGGTTCGTTATAAGTCAAGTGAAGTTGAAGGTTTTACCTCCCTTGCTTCTTATAAAGAGAGGATGAAAGAGGGACAGAAGGCTATCTACTACATCTCTGGTGGTAAGGAGAATATTCTAAGAAATAGTCCTCTTCTTGCAACTTACAAGAAGAATGGCTACGAAGTTCTGCTTATGGATGATGATATCGATGAGATCGTTGCTGGTATGATCGGTACATATAAGGATCTTCCTCTTAAGGCTATTAATAAGTCCGGTGCCCTTGATGACTTAAAGGGTGAAGATGAGAAGAAAGAGGACAAGAAGGAGAAGAAAGAAGAGAAGGCGGTTGTTAAGAAGCTTAAGAAAGCTCTTGGTGATAGAGTAAAAGATGTAATCTTCTCTGAGCGCCTTGTTGATACTCCTGCTGTTATTGTTATGGATGAGAATGATCCTTCATACCAGATGCAGCAGATCATGAAGCAGATGGGTGGTGGTGAGATGCCTGAGATCAAACCAATACTTGAAGTCAATGGCGACTCTCCTGTAGTTAAGAAGATCGAGAAGAGTGAGGATGAGGAGTATATCTCAAAGCTTGCTTCTGTAATCCTTGATCAAGCTTATATTGCAGAAGGCATTATGCCAAAAGATCCATCACTTTTTGCACGTTATGTCTCAGAGCTTCTTGCTTAAGATATAATTTTAGAGTGTATACTTTAAGGACAGAGATTAATTTCTCTGCCCTTTTTTGTTTTTGGGGAGGTAAAAATGGATGATAAGGTAAAGAGTAGCATTAGTGAGACAATTAGTAACTTTCACACCTTCTACTCAAATGCAGATGGCTTAGCAAGGCTTTTAATTAATGTAGTTTTGACTGTTGTAATAATTATTGTTGTTAAAATAGTTATTAAAATCTTCTCTGATGGAATTAAACGCCTTTCATTTCACAATGAAAAAGTGACATCCCTAATGTGCGCCTTCTTTATAAAGGTAGTACAGGTTATAGCGTGGCTCTTTGGTGCTCTTATCATCTTACAAACTTGGGGAATTAATTTAGCTCCTGTAATTGCAGGTCTTGGTGTTACTGGTGTTATCTTAGGCTTTGCCCTTCAAGAGTCTATTAGTAGCTTCTTTTCAGGTTTAATGCTGGTTATTAATAATCCATTTAGTCTTGGAGACTATGTAGATATTGGTAGTACAAGTGGTACTGTTTCTAGTATGGATATGTTATCAGTAACGCTTATAACAATTGATAATAAACGAATTACATTAGCTAATAAACTTGTTTGGGGTAATACTATTGTTAACTACTCTGCAATGGATACCAGAAGAGTTGATATGGAGATAGGGGTTGCTTATGGCTCTGATATCGCGCTTGCTCGTAATGTTATCATCTCTCTTCTTGATAGCTATCCCGATGTCCTTAAAGAACCACATCCAACTGTAGAGGTGGGTACTTTAGCAGATTCTTCTGTAAATCTTATTGTTCGTCCCTGGGTCTCTAACTCCTCATATTGGGATGTTAAATGGCGCTTTCAAGAAGATATCTTAAAAGCATTTGAGAAAGCTGGTATTGAAATTCCTTACAACAAGCTAGATGTTAATATCACTCATGATAATGATCAGATCTTACGATCTAAGCCAATTAAATAGACCTCAAAGCTATCATCACGACAAGCTTTAGGTTTAAAGGCTTTGGCTTTTGCAAACATTCCTCTCATAGTTTTTAGAATCTGTTCTTGGCCTCCCCCTTGGAAGATTTTAATTACTAAGTTTCCATGTTCTGCTAGTTGTTCACCAGCTAAGATGACAACTTGCTCAGCCAGCCACTCAGAACGAGAGGTATCTACAGTTCTATTTCCAGTAGTCATAGGTGCTGCATCAGAGATGATACATTGATAGGGACCTCTTTCAACAAGCTTCGCTCTTATCTCCTTTGAAAAGGCATCCCCTGTAAACTCTGTAACAGTGGGTGGAATAGGATCTAAGCGTAGAGGATTTAGATCAACAGCTACAATTTCTCCCTTTCCTTTTAAGAGTTCTCTATGTGTGTATAGCGTCCAAGAACCAGGAGCTGCACCTACATCAAGTACCTTATCTCCACTTTTAATTAAGTGGTGTGCTTTGTTGATCTCTTCAAGTTTATAAACTGAACGAGCGGGGTAGCCCTCTCTATGAGCTCTTTGAGTGTAAGAATCTGCTTTATCTCTTCTACTAGTTGCCATAAAGTTACAATAGCTGAAAGCAAAAAAAAGTGCCAGACGGGTTTTTGGGGTGGGAGAGAGGGAACCGTCTGGCACAATTGTTTTCATACTTAAATAGGAGGCATGAAAAACTGTTGCTCTGTATAAATTGTATTGCATGAAGCGTGCCAAAAATAAGGAAAAGGCACCTTGAAACTTATCAAGATGCCTTTATCACACTAAAAGGAGGTTGAAAAAAACTGTTGCTCTGTACAAATAATAAAGCAATTAGCGTGCCAACTTCTAAAATTGATATTTTTTAATCAAAAATGAGCTTTTGGTTTAATTTTTAGGTGTGTGAAAATTTCACACTGTGAAATTAAAGTAACACTTAAATGAAAGGAAGAGGTAAAAGCTGCACACCATTTGACAGCCCTTTATTCTCTTATTATTTTCTATCTATGAAAAATAACATATTAAATAGACGCTTTCGCTATACATACTCAAATGTTGCAATCATCTTGATAGTAATTAACTTTATTGTCTTTTGTTTAACTGAGTTCTTATTTCCTCGTCTTGTATATACATTGGCATTAGTACCTTCATCTGTACTTTACAATCATACCTATTGGCAGTTTGTAACATATATGTTCACTCATGCGAATGTCTCTCACATTCTCTTTAACATGCTAGCTTTGTATATCTTTGGTACTGCTTGTGAGCGAAGAGTGGGAAGTAAAGAGTTTTTACTCTTTTATATGTTAACAGGAGTACTTTCTGGCATTGCTTCCTATATCTCATTCTATCTATCAAATACTAATGTGATCCTGCTAGGGGCTTCAGGGGCGATATATGCTGTAATGCTACTCTTCTCTGTTTTATATCCTAGAGCTGTAGTCTATGTCTTTGGTCTTATTCCAATGAGAGCACCGGTTTTAGTTGTAGTTTACTTCTTCATTGAGTTCTTCTCTCAGCTTGCAGTAAATGATGGCGTTGCCCATATGACACACCTCTTTGGCCTTTTATTTGCCTTTTTATATATAGTTATTAGGATGAATGTTAATCCGTTTAAAGTGTGGAGTGGTCGCTCCTCACTCTAAACTGTATTCAGAGCGAAGCTGTGCATACTGCTTTTTAATAACATCATATATGATCCTAATCTTCTCATTATGATGGATAAAAGCTGACTTCATCGCATTGATAGTAATCTTCTCTACATCTCTAAAGTTAAGGCCATAGTAAGAGACAGCTTTCTCAAATTCTTTAGTTAGTGATGTATCGCTCATTAAGCGATTATCACTACAAAGGAAAACTCTAAAATTATTTTTAAAGAAGATAGGGAAGGGGTGTCTTTCATAGGACTCTACTGCACCAGTTCCTACATTACTTGAAAGACACATCTCCATAGGAATACGCCTATCTAAGATAAATTGAGAGAGTGAACCCATCTTTACAATTTGGTTTCCATTTATGACCATATCTTCAGTAAGTCTTACACCATGACCGATTCTATGAGCTCCACAAATTTGTATAGCTTGCCATATTGATTCAACTCCAAAGGCTTCACCTGCATGTATTGTAATATTAAAGTTCTTACTTCTAATATATTGGAACGCTTCTAAGTGTTTCTTTGGGGGGTGCCCATACTCATCACCTGCGATGTCAAAACCAACAACACCTCTATCAGAAAAAGCTACTGCTAATTCAGCAACTGCAAGGGTACTATGTGGTTCTTTATTTCTCATTGCACAAAGGATAAGGCCATATTGCATTCCAGTTTCACTTCTGCCTCTATCAAGGCCTTGAAGGACTGCGGTTACGATCTCCTCCTGGTTTAATCCTTTTTGTGTATGTAAGTCAGGTGCAAACCTTATCTCTGCATAAACAACATTTTCACTACTTAGATCAAGAACAGCTTCATATGCAACGCGAGTAAGCGCTTCTCTGGTTTGCATTACTGCTGTTGTGATAACAAATGTTTCAAGATATAAGGTTAAGCTTTTTTGTTGGCAACCTCTTACAAACCACTCTCTAAGCTCTTCAGGATTTGTCGTTGGAAGTGCTACTCCTTCTTTCTTTGCAAGCTCTATTATCGTGTTAATGCGAAGACCTCCATCAAGGTGGTCATGAAGTTCAACTTTTGGCACTCTTCTTAACATATCTTTTGTGATCATAGAATTATTATACCTAAAGAGATGAAAATACACAAATTTAATGTCTAAAGGTATAAATTTTTTAATATTCGTTATGTAAATTATAGTAGTAATTAAATTTACATAAAATAAAAATAAGAAAAAATTGAAAAAACACCCCCTTTTTCTCTTTACCTTTTTTAAGAAGGGGGCTAGCGTAAACATAGAATTACCAAACGGAGGACGATATTATGGCAAAATCAACAGATACTCTTAACAAGAAGCTTCTCTCTGCCGCAATCACAGCAACAAAAGCTAGTGAGATCAAGAAGCTCGTCGATGCAGGTGCAGATGTACACTGCCACAATGAATGGGGACTTACACCTGTAATGCTCTCTGCTCAGTACAACCACTGTGCAGCTGTAACAAAGGCTCTTATTGACCTTGGTGGTGATATTCACGAAGCTGAGCCTAAGTACAGATCAAATGCACTTCACTTAGCTGCAAACAACTCTGATAACCCAAAAATTGTTAGTCTTTTACTTGCTGCTGGTGCAAATCTTGAAGCTCGCAACTACCTTGGTGAAACAGCATTAATTATGGCTGTTAACAACAACTCAGAAACAAAGATGGCTACAGAACTTATTAAGTGTGGTGCAGACATCAATGCAAGAGATTATCAAGGTCATTCAGTTCTTGATTACGCAAAGGCTGCAAAGAGAACTTATTTGATCAACCTTCTTAAAGAGAAGGGTGCAAACTAAAATAATAATTAGTAATGCATAAGGTACGCTTTAATTGCGTGCCTTTTTTTTGCATAAACAGGGACTTTTTAGTTTTTTGATGAGCTAGTATTGCGACTTTTTATCTTTTCCTGAATTAAGGGAATCGCTCTTTTTAGAAGAGCCTTCTCCCTCTTCAGTAACTCATACTCTAGTTTTAAATACTCCAATGATCCTATCTCGTAATCCTCAAGCCTAGGCTTCTTCTTGCGTCCCATTACACCTCTTTACTTTTATAATAACCCTTCAATTTGATTTTTAGTCCAGCTTGAAGGGTTTATTATATTAATTCTTTAATTAAGTTCTTTTTCTACTATATGTTCATCAACTTCTTTTTGAAGTTTATCAATAGTAGCTTTTACTTCATCTACGATATCAGAAAGGAGGAAGGTTTCTGCTTCATTATTCTCTCTAATCTTTACTTCAACTTTTCCTTCTTTAAGACTTCGGTTCCCGATTGTTAATCTTATTGGAACACCGATGATATCAGCATCTGCAAATTTAACACCAGCACTCTCTTTTCTATCATCATAAAGAACTTCGATTCCAGCTTTAGTTAACTTCTCATAGAGTTCTTCACCGATAGCTGTATCTTTTACAAGGGAGATAAGATGTACTTGATAGGGGGCTACGGAGATCGGAAGCTTTAAACCTGCTTCGTCATTGTACTCCTCTGCAAGACATGCAAGAAGACGTCCAACTCCAATTCCATAACTACCCATTACAACTGGTTTTCTTGAGCCATCCTCTGCTTGATAGGTGCAGTTCATAGCTTCTGAGTATCTAGTACCAAGTTGGAAGATATTTCCGATCTCAACGCCTTTAGAGGAGTTAAGCTTATGTCCACAAACAGGACAAGCAAAATCTTGACGAGCAGAGGCAATATCTGCAATAACGCCGTCATAATCTCTCTTGTAGTTGGTATTAAGATAGTGATACCCCTCTTCATTAGCACCAGCTACTAAGTTATTTGAATTAGCAACAGAGTCATCAATAATTACGATCATATCGCCTTTAGCGCCAATAGGAGAACCAAAGCCTGGTACAATACCACAGGCTCTTATCTCCTCTTCATGAGCCGGACGAATAGAGTTTGCTTTAGCTGCATTAGAAAGTTTGTTCTCTTCAACATCTAAATCTCCTCTGATGATAGCAACAATAAGGCGATCTTTCTCTTCACCATTCTTATCATTAATAAAGGAGCCAACCATAAAGACCGCTTTAGCAGTCTGTCTTGGTTCGATCTTTAATAGCGCTGCAAGATCTTCAATAGTCTTAGCGTTTGGTGTTGCGATCTTCTCAAGCTCTTTCATCTCTTCTTTAAAGTACTCTTTCTTAAAAGAAGCAACCTGTCTATTTGCAGTATATCCACACTTTGGACAGGTAATAATGGTATCTTCTCCAATTGGAGAGAGGTACATATATTCATGAGAAACTTTACCACCCATCATGCCGGTATCAGCACCAACTGCAACACAGGGAAGTCCACAACGAGAGAAGATTCTAAAGTAGGTTTTATAGTGAGCTTTGTAGACCTTCTCAAGACCTTCATAATCTTTATCAAATGAGTAAGAGTCCTTCATTGTAAACTCTCTTACTCTGATAAGACCTGCTCTAGGACGAGGATCATCTCTCCACTTAGTCTGGATCTGATAAACAAGGATAGGTAAACGCTTATATGAATCGATCTCACCACGAGCGACATCAGTAACAGCCTCTTCATGGGTCATTGCTAGAACCATATCACGTCCAACTCTATCTTCAAAACGACTCATCTCTTTATCAATGGAGTAATAACGTCCTGTCTCTTTCCAGATATCAGCAGGATTTACAAGTGGCATTAGTATCTCTTCAGCCCCGATCATCTCCATCTCTTGACGTATGATCTTTTCTATCTTTTGTGTGGCCCTAAAACCAAGGGGAAGAAGGGTGAAGATACCAGCTCCCATCTGACGAATATAGCCAGCTCTGAGTAGGTATTCATACCCTTTACTATCAGCTCCAGTTGGAGCCTCTCTCAGAGTTCTAGAAAACATATTGGACATTCTCATATTGAATTAATTCTCCTGTGTCCGGATTGTACACAAATAAGGTGTAAAAGGTAAAGTTGGGCAATGGCAAATCAGTGATCGATCTGCTATAGTCTAATAGAGTGCAATGCAATTAGGAGGCATTTATGCTTGAGAGCGCAACGCTGACAAAGCTTAAAGAGAAAGCTTTAGAGATTAGGAAGAGTACTATTCGTGAGATAGCAGCCTTTGGTTCTGGTCATATTGGCGGAAGTATGTCAATTGTAGAGCTACTTACAATCCTCTATTACCTTGAGATGAATGTTGATCCATCTGATAGCTTAAAAGCAGATCGTGACCGCTTCGTCTGTTCTAAAGGACATGCAGGTCCTGCTGTCTATGCAACCTTAGCGCTAAAAGGGTTTTTCCCACTTTCTTGGCTTTCAACACTAAACCAAGGCGGAACAAGATTGCCCTCTCACTGTGATATGACAAAAACTCCAGGTGTTGATTTCACTGGTGGTTCTTTAGGTCAAGGTATCTCTGCTGCTGTTGGTATTGCTTTAGGTCAAAGAATCTTAGGACAAGAGAGCAGAACATATTGTGTAATTGGTGATGGCGAGAGCCAAGAAGGGCAGGTCTATGAAGCGGCTGAAACAGCTGGCGCTTGGCACCTTTCAAACCTCACCTTATTTCTTGATGATAATGGACAGCAGCTTGATGGCTACGTTAAAGATATCATCCCTGAAGGTAATAATGTAGCTCGTTGGCAGAGCTTTGGTTTTAATGTTATCGAAGTTGATGGCCATAACTTTAATGAGCTTTATGATGCAATTGAGAGTGCAAAGAGAGAGAAAGATAAGCCAACTATGGTGATAATGCATACTCAAAAGAGTCATGGCTTTATCCCTGGTGAAGGTATTAAAGGCAACCATTCAATGGCCTTTAAGGGTGAGGAAGCAGAAGCTGCTATTAAAGAACTTGAAAAGAGGGAGGCGCTCTAATGGCTTTTGAAAAACTTGATAACTTTCGTGATGTATTAATTTCATCTATTATCGATATCGCTTCTCAAGATGATAGAGTTCTCTTCTTAGATGCAGATCTCTCCTCTTGTATAGGTTCTACAAAGTTTGAAAAGAAGTTCCCTTCTCGTTTTTATAATTGTGGTATAGCAGAAGCTAATATGGTAGGTGTTGCTGCAGGACTTTCTTCAATGGGTCTTATCCCATTCGTACACTCCTTTGGCTGTTTTGCTTCTAGAAGAACCTATGACCAGCTCTTTATTTCTGTTGGTTATACTAACCAAACAATACATCTAATTGGAAGTGACCCCGGTATAACTGCACAGTACAATGGTGGAACACATATGCCATTTGAGGATATTGCATTAATGCGCCAGATTCCTAATATGGTTATTGTAGAACCTTCAGATGACTATTCATTATATGCTTTAACTCAAGAGGTGTATAAGAACAACCGCCTCTCATACATTAGAACTCCAAGAAAGGGAGTTGTAAGACGCTATAGCGAAGATACAGAGATAAAGATTGGTAAAGCTATCGAGCTTGCATCAGGTGAGGATGTTGCTATTATTGCCCTTGGTGCCTTAATGGTTGATGAGTCTCTTAAAGCCAAAGAACTTTTAGATAAGAAGGGGATAAAGGCTACAGTCATTGACCTACTTTCTATAAAGCCATTTGACGAAGAACTTATATTAAAGGTAGCTAAAAAAACAGGTCATGTTTTAGTTTGTGAAAATGGTCGTTATGCTGGAGGAGTAGGTGAAGGGATTGCTGCCTTCTTATCAAAAACCTATCCTGTAAAGATGGACTTTGTCTCTGTAGGAGAGCGTTATGGAGAGGTTGGAAATTTAGCATACCTTAAAGAAGCATTCGGCTTTACAGCAGAGAATATAGCAATTAAAGCTGAAAACTTACTTAAATAATTTT
>X235_Pygmy_Slow_Loris__coassemble_83_pt1 | contig 12125 bp, 10 predicted proteins | sample X235_Pygmy_Slow_Loris__metabat2_low_PE_001 | metagenome-assembled genome bin X235_Pygmy_Slow_Loris
ACAATGAAGAGTAGCAGTGTGGATTATAATGATAACCAATATAAAATAATAAAAGGAACAGTATTTGTAGTCACAACTAATAATGAAACAGCAGACCCAACTGAGTACATAATAAATGAACAAAATCAGTTAATATATCAAGGTAAGTATACATATAACAAAACAGATAACAGCAAAGGGCTTCTTGGAACATGGAAATCAGCAGATGCATATCCTCAAGAATGGATTTTTAATGCTGATGGAAAAGGTCAAGCCATAGGCTATGATGAAAATGAACCAGAAATGTATATGTATTTCGAATATACATATACAGATTCAACTTTTACATTGTTAAATGGTTCTCAATATCGTAAGATATTTACATTGAAAGGTCCTAATGATAAAGAAGCTAAGACTTCGTTCAAAGATAGCGTCGATCTCAATCTCACTTACACAAAAGAAACTAATAATTAGTAAGGCTTAATTTAAGACCTCCTCTATTGGGGAGGTCTTATTATTAGTTCTCTAGTACTCTTAATACTTCAGGGAGAAGTTGTTTCTTTCTTGATAACACACCAGGAAGTAAGAATAAACCTTTTTCCTTCTCTTCGTAGATAAAACGATAGGTTTTTGAATAGTCTGTAGAGAAGAGGACTGAGTCTTCAGAGAGGACATTAGTTACAAGAAGCATTGCCCAATCTAGATGTTCTCTATCTTTTATTGCATTGAGGGCATTAAGGTACTTTTCTCTTACTTCAGAGACATCTTCTAAAGAGGTTACTTCAACTTGACCAATACCAAAATGAACACCTTTCTCACTATAGACTTTGAAGTCTGAAGTTATTGCTCTATTTACATCTTGGCTTGAGAGGGAAGATCCTTCACTAAATAGCTCTCTACTAAATGCTTCCATCTCTACCCCTGCGATCTTACAAAGCTTTTCCACTATCTTACGATCAGTATCAGTAGTTGTAGGGCTCTTAAGCATAACAGTATCAGAAACAAGACCTGCAAGCATTACTTTAGCTGTTGTTACATCTGGAGTAAGACCATATCGTTCATATTGGCTAAATACTATTGTACAAGTACAACCTACAGGAGAAACCATAATAGTTATAGGAGTACGAGTTTTAGGTGCATCAAGTCTATGATGGTCTAATATCTCAAGGATATCAGCTTCAGCAAGCCCTACTACTGATTGCGCAGCTTCATTATGGTCCACCATTATTATCTTTGTTCTTGGCTGGTCCAAGAAACAACGTCTTGTTATAAAGCCTCTAAAGGCTCCATCTTTCTTATCAAAAACTGGAAGACCTCTATATTCACTTTCAGAAAGTATCCCTTTTGCTGTATCAAAAAGCATGTCTTCTGTAATAAGAGGTGTTGATGCACTATGAAGCAAACTACCTACAGGAACAGATAATCTTAAGAGACGTAGTGTTTCTGCTGTATCCTCTGCAGAGACATATACAAAGCCCTTGTAAGAGGAGAAATCAACACCTTCAAGGCTATCTTCCATAACTCCTGTTAGTATTATTCCTGGAAGTTCTGTTTCGATAGCATGTTGTATATGGTCTTTTCTACAACCGACTACAAGTAACGGCTTCTCTCCACACTCTTTTAACCTCTTCTTAAAGACCTCATACTTCATAGCTCCTACCATTATTGGTGCTGTAAAGCTCTCAGCGCTTCCCTTTTTTAAGAAGTAACCGTGGAGCACACGAGGGATGTTAACTATAGGGAAATCATAAACAGGACGAGAACCTCTATTTTCACTTAAAAAATAACGATTAATATCATCAACAGATAGAAGGCCTGCAAATACGCCATCTTCACCTATAACAGGAACTACTGATGGGTTACTTTGGTTGTACATATTTACAAGTTCATAAACAGGTTCGTTAGGTGAAAGAATTAATGTAGGTCTTTTTACAACTGCACTTACTCTTGTATAGGCATCTTTAAGAAAATAAGGATCATCTAAACCTAGTCGTTCAAATAGTGCTTTACTAATACGATTTAAAGGTCCAAGAGCTGAAGGTATATATCTATTTTCTTTATCAATTTGGTTTTTTAATACTGCATAGCTGTAGGCAGCTGCGATAGAATCCATATCAGGATTACGGTGCCCTGTAATGTAGATGTCAGCCATCTTTTCCTCCGTTTGCGCTAATGATACAATGCAGAGAATAAAAGAACAATTAGAAAACGAGGTATTAATGCAGATGAAAAAAGTAGTAATTGCAAATGACCATGGCGCTGTAGAGTTAGCTAGCAAAATAAAGAAGCATCTTGAAGAGAGAGGCTATGAAGTTAACTGGCTTGGAACTCAAACAGAAGAGTCTGTTGACTACCCAGACCAAGCTGAAAAAGCTTGCATTGAATTTAGGAAAGGTGGTTATGAATTTGGTGTTCTTTGCTGTGGAACAGGTATCGGAATATCAATAGCAGCTAATAAGATGAAAGGTATTAGATGTGCACTCATTGCAGATAAGTACTCAGCTGAGATGACAAAGAGACACAACAATCCTCAATTCATCGCATTTGGTGGTCGTGTTAATTATCATGATAGCATAGAAAGCATGTTAGATGCTTTTATAGACCATGACTTTGAAGATGGCCGTCATAGTGCAAGAATTGCTAAGATGATGGCTTTAGAGGCTAAATAATTTGATAATCTCTCCAGCTTCCGCGAATGTAGTAGTCAAATTTAAAGAAGCTGAAGAGAACACCTACTCTATTTGTAAACCAATTATAGCTAACACCAAGTTCCATCATCCTCTGTCTTCTTCCATTTATAGGGGAACCCAGAGTTAATCCTGTAATACTAAGATAGACATCTGTTGGAATAAAGTAATTCCATTTATTTTCACAGGAAAAGATGATCCCCCCATTTAAAAGCATATTAAGGGATGAACCAGCTATCTTATTTCCATTTGAACGCTCTGCAAGAAGAGCATAACTTAAACCTAGTCCCATAGAGTTTTTCTTAAAGAAATTAGGGGTAAGTGTTGATTCCCCCCAAATAGAACTCTCTAAACGACTTGTAATGCCCACATTCATCCCATAGAAAAGATCTATACCTGTAATATTCTCTTGCCAAGCTTGGTGACCGAATGATAGGGAGACATCTCTATAGTCTTTAGCAGGAAGTGAGATTAATAAGAGTAGTAAAATGGTTAGAGTTAGAAGTATTTTTTTCATATAGCCTCAAAGGAAATAAACAACTTTAACAAGTTCAATTCCCCACCCCGCGTAGTTAAATGAACTATCGAAATAACAATAAGGAGAGAGGATATCATAGGAGAAGTGAGCACCACTAAAGTGTAGTGGTGAGAGGGTAATATTATAGTAAAGATCTAATTCTCTTGATGTCATTATCCCTGCTTCAATTTTAGGAGCATACTTTGTATCTTCTGCAAAAAGGAAGTTAAAAGGGTTATTTAATATTTGAATAGGTGATGTATAAAGAGAGGCTGTAAAACCTTCAAACCCATAGGTAGCATCTTCACCAAACCCTAAACGAAAGGAAGTTTCTGCTACAAAGTATTCACTATTTGTAAAGTCAAAAAGAAAGAAGGTATTAAAAGAGGTTCCTTCATCAAGTCCTGCTTGCCCTGACCCAGAGGCACCCCATCCAAAGCTAACAGCAAAAAGAGAGAAAGAAGAAAGAAGTAAAATAAGAAGAATAAGTAAACGTTTCACCCTTAACCTCCAAAGAATGAGAAGAGATAAAAGAATACATTTCCCTTCTCTTTTTTCATCTTTTTTGCACTTTCTATATCTAAAATAGACATATTCTTTGAGATATCAGCAACTTGCGCTAAGGCCTCTTTTGCGAACTTTTCACTATCAATGACCATTGCAATTTCATAGGAAAGCCCCATCGAACGATAGTTAAAGTTTGTTGAACCAATAACGCTGTATCGTCCATCAACTACTGTAAGTTTTTGATGAAGCAGAGGAACTTCTGTTTCTCCACCTGTATATTCATAGTACACTTCAATGCCAGCATCCACTAAGCGCCAATAGTCATAGAGTGTTCCCTTTTGTACATACTCTCTAGTATCTATAGGTATATACATCTTTACTTTAACACCTCTGCTTATAGCTTCTTTTAAAGAGGCATACATATCATCATTTAGAAGGGGGAGATAAGGAAGAATGACTATCTCCTCCTTAGCTGAGGAAAAGAGAGAAGAGAATAGATCGGCGATGTGGTTATCACTTCCAGGACCTTGGTTAAAGATATACCCCTTTAAGGAGAGATCTTTTCCTTCGTCACTTTGCACTGTAAAATCACTTCGATTTATCTTCTCAATTGAAGCTTCATTCCACAGTGTGACAAACTCATCTGCTAAAGCTGAAGAAAGTGCAGCAGAGTCAAAGACATACATACTGTCTCTTTGTAAATCTACATTATCAGCACCTAGAGAGATGTAGTTCATATTCATCCCACCTAAGACTGCATAGCGACCATCAACTACTATTAACTTTCTGTGGTCCCTTATCATAAATGTTTGAAGTGCGATCAAATGTAAAAAGTCAGGAGCATTGTATTCAAGTAGATGTACGCCGTAATCACGAAGGAAGTATAAGGGGGTCATATACTTTCTACTCTCTGTCATATCAAGAGAAGAAAAACCATCCATTATCATATAGATTCTAACCCCCTCTTCCGCCTTCTTTGCAATTGCTGCATATAGATCATGAAGACCATCAGAATAGGTAGCAAGAAATGTTGAGATAAAGATATAGTCTTTGGCACTCTCAATTAACTCAATATAGCGCTCTAAGAAAAGATCAGCATCAAAATAACACTCAGGGTATGGGATATTAAGTTCAGTGCTTCCTGAAGCAATTAACTTCTCAGAAACAGGCAAAGTAGGATCAGTTGTTACTCCTCTTACAAAAGAAGAGGTACTGCTACACGAAGAGAGGAGCAGTATAGTAGCAAGTGCTACAATAGATAATTTTTTCAATTTTAAGCCCTTAATGTTGGAAATATAAAGGGATGTGGTAAAAGCTCTTCAAATCTAAAGCGTTCTATATTCCCCTTTAAATCCACTAACAATACGCTTGTATCAGATTTTGAAAACTCAGACAAGACCTGACGGCATAATGCACAAGGAGGTGCTGGGGGATTATCATCACTTACAACTACAAGAATATCTATTCCTATTACACCCTCTTCACTAAGTGCTTTCATTACAGCACCTCGCTCTGCACAGATAGTTGCTCCATATGAGGAGTTTTCTACATTACAACCTGTATAGATACGTCCAGTACGAGCGCTTAAAATGGCAGCTCCTACCTTAAAGTTAGAAAATGGGGCATAAGCATTCTTTCTAGCTTCGCTTGCTAATTTGATCATACTCTTCTCGATCTCAGAAGTTGGAAATCTTCGCTTTAATGGAGTTATCAAATTAGCACCATAACGCACTCGTTCATCCTTACCCTTTAAACCTGAAGAGAGAAATGAATTAAAGCTTTCAACACTTTCAATCTCACCTAAAGCTGAAAGATCAGAGATAATGTAATCAGCACCTGCTTGAGAAACTGCCTCTGCATTCTCAGTTGTTAACAGAGCAAGCACACTCATAGAAGCACTCTTACCTGCTTTTATTCCAGCAAGACTATCTTCAACTACTAAACAAGTAGAAGGATCAAGGCCAAGAGAGATGGCTGCATTGAGATAGATATCAGGATTAGGTTTATTTCTCTTTACACTCTCGCCTGAGAAGATGGCGTCAAAATCAGAAGCAGAAAGCCCTATTGCCTTTAAATTACATTCAACCTTCCATTTAGGTGCAGATGAGACAACTGCAGTAATAAAGCCTGCTTTTTTAAATGATCTAACAACCTCTATACCCGGTAAAGCTGCCTTTACCTTTGCTAAAACAGCTGGATAATGAGAGTGAAAGAAAGCACTCCCTTCTTCATAGCTTACTGTCCAATTCATATCACGAGCAGGGCCCATGATAAACTCATACTCTCCAGCACCTAAATGAGAGAGGAAGATCGATTGATCCGCATTATACCCTTTAGAGCGAAAGAAAGCTGTTCCAACCTCCATTGAAACTGCTTCTGAGTCTACTAAGACACCATCCATGTCAAAGAGAATTGCTTTGATCATTTTCTTACAGCCTTAACGAAACGTCCATCTCCAGGGATACCAAGGAATACCCCCTCACCTGCAACTAAACGACCACGAAGATAGGTCATTACTGCACGTCCAACCACATTAAAGCCCTCATAGGGGGTGTAGTGTGCTGCACTATGGGTATTAGAAGCAGAAAGCGTCCAAGCTACATCTGGATTAAAGATTACAATATCTGCATCACTTCCCTCTCTTAATACTCCCTTTTCAGGATAGAGGCCAAAGTATTTAGCTGGTCCAGTAGAAAGAAGGTTTACCATCTCATTAATTGTTAACTGTTCGCCATGAGCTACCATAGTATGAACAAGAGGAAGTAGTTCTTCAGAACCAGGGATACCAGGGTAGATACTCCTACAATCATTACTTGAAAGCTTCTGCTCTCTTGTAAATGAACAGTGGTCAGTTGCAACAACCTGTATCTCACCATTACAAAGAGCTTCTTTAAGCGCTTCGTTATCACTCTTCTCTCTTAAAGGAGGTGTCATTACATAAAGAGGTCCATTTTCACCTTCTAGCATACTTCTATCTAAGAAGAGGTAGTGAGGTGTAGTTTCAACTATTACTTTTAAACCCTTGTCACGAAGTCTTCTAACTGCTTCAAGTCCCTTAGCAGAAGAAAGATGTACTACATAAAGAGGGTGACCAACCTCTAATGCAATACCTCCCACATACTCAATTGCTTTAGCTTCAGCTTCTGCAGGACGCAAATCTGCATGATCTTGAGGACGGAATTCACCCTTCCAATTAGCTGAAAGATCTTCAATTATTGTATTATCTTCGCAGTGTACAGATACCATGAGATTAAGTTTCTTACACATCTCGTAAAGCTTCTTTATCTCATCTCTCTTTTCAATGAGGTAACCTACATTGCGATAGGTTGTGAAGAGTTTAATGGTACCAACGCCCATCTTCTTAATCTCTTCAAGTTCTTCAAATAGACCTTCACGAAATGCATACACCCCTTGATGCAGTGCGAAATCGATACACATCTCACTGCCCATTGCATTGATACGCTCTCTAGCAGACTCTTTTAAAGAGACCTTATTATCATCTGCAAAGTCAATTACAGTAGTAACACCACCAAAAGCGGCTCTAGAGCCTTCGCGGAAGCTATCAGCAGTAACAGTTCCTCTTGAAATTAGATGGTAGTGTGTATGTGCATCAATAATTCCTGGAAGCACCATATACCCATCAGCATGTACAACTGTAATATTATCCCCCTCTTTTGCGGGATCTATATGTGGGGCGATTTTGACAATACGAGAACCGCGGATAAGGATATCTGCTCTTCTCTTCCACTCTGTATCAATTAAAAGTCCGTTCTGGATAAGAATATTACTCATACACTTAATAATAACACATAGCTTAGCAGAGGCAAAACATAAATTATCACTTAAACAAAAAAGAAGAGGTAAATGTAAGGTAAATGTAACTTTCTCCTTATTATTTTCATTGTGTGAACAAATATCTTTCGTATAATATAATACCATAAGGAGTGGCCATGTACGAAAAAAGAGCATATGAGGTTTGCCAATTAGAACCGCTATCACCTATTCTTCCCGAGATCTACTCAGGAGATTTAGATGATGAGATTAGAAGTAGATTATACAAAGTAATAGAAGTAGAGAGTCCGATTGAAGAATCTCTATTAGTAAAGAGAGTTCTTAACTCCCTCTCATATACTAAGTGTGGTCATTGCCTAGAAGAGTGTTTTAGAGATTTACTTGACTCATTAACTGCTATTAAGACAAAGGAAGGGGAAAGAACCATCTATTGGAAGGATGATAAAGGTATAGATTACTACAGGGTTGCACCTAGTGAAGTACGCTTCAGTCATCAAATTCCCCCAAGTGAAGCTATCAATGCGGCTTTAGCTACTATCAAGGGTAGAAGTAGATTCTTTTCTAAAAATCAACTTTTTGAAGTTATTATTAAAAATCTTGGATTTACAAAGTCTGGTAGTCAATTGTGGCAACTTTATTTTGATACTGTTGAACTAGGTTTAAAACGTGGAGACTTTAAGATAACTAAAAACTACAGATATTACAGTTAATTCTTAACATTTTTAGCAATAACTAAATTTCACCTTCAAAAAATGAAATAAATGCAACTTTTTCTTTACAACACCTCTAACAGGCTGTATTCTTCAATAAGAAAATGAAATTTTTTGGAGGTTCCATGCTTATAAATCTCAAGAAGCATCCTGCTATTATTAAGAAGAACGTAGAACGTTGCCGTGAAAAGGGTATTACCCTACCAACATTCAAAGAGATGATCAACCCATCCCTTATCAGTGATGAAGTTAAGGCAAAACTTGCTGAAACTGGACTATGGGATGTCGATCCTGTAAATCTTTATAGGATTACTTGGCACAACCAGCCTGTTGAAAAGGGTGGCCTTTATGGTGGAGTTAACTTCATTGAGATCCCACGTGAGATCACAGGAACAAAGGCTCGTATTCTTGCTCTCGTTGGTAAGTGGTTCCCATGTGGAGTTCACAAAGTTGGTGCAACCTACTCTTGTTTAGCACCTGCACTTGTAACAGGTAACTTTGATGCTGTTGAGCAGCAAGCGGTATGGCCTTCAACTGGTAACTACTGCAGAGGCGGTGCTTATAACAGTGCCCTTCTTGGTTGTAAGAGCATTGCTATCTTACCTGAAGATATGTCTCAAGAGCGCTTTAACTGGCTTAAGACTGTTGCTGGTGAGATCATTGCAACTCCTGGTTGTGAATCAAACGTAAAAGAGATCTTCGACAAGTGTCATGAACTTGATGCTGAAAGAGGCAAACACATTGTAATCTTCAATCAGTTCGAGCAGTTTGAAAACTACCTCTGGCACTATGAAGTAACTGGTTCTGCAATGCTTGAAGTATTAAAAGAACTTGGTGTAAAGCCTGAGAATGTTCGTGGTTATGCTTCCTCAACAGGTAGTGGCGGTACTCTTGCTGCTGGTGACCACCTTAAAGATGTATATCCAAATATTAAGATTGGTGCTGGTGAAGCACTTCAGTGCCCAACTCTTCTTAGAAATGGTTTTGGTGCTCATAGAATTGAAGGTATTGGCGATAAGCATGTTCCATGGATCCACAATGTAAAGAATACCGATATGGTCTTAAGCATTGATGACCAAGATTGTATGAATATCTTCCGTCTCTTCAATGAGAAAGAAGGTAAAGAGTACTTAATGAAGCAGGGTGTCAGAGAAGAGGATATTGCTAATCTCGCTCTCTTTGGTATCTCTGGTATCGGTAATATGCTCTCTGCAATTAAGATGGCTAAATACTATGAAATGGATGAAGATGATGTTGTATTTACAATTCTTACTGACTCCTCAGTTATGTATACTAGCCGCTTAGCAGAACTTACAGAGCAGCAGGGTCCATTCAGTGAGATGGAAGCTGCAAGAGTACACGCAGCATCTCTCTTACACCAGGGAATCGACAATGCTCTTGAGCTTGGCTACTATGATCGCCTTAGAATCCACAACCTCAAGTACTATACTTGGGTTGAGCAGCAGGGTAAGAGCGTAGAAGAGCTCAACAGACAGTGGTATGACAGAAACTACTGGAAGGATATTCCAAAGCTAGCTAAGAAGATTGATCGCCTCATTGAAGAGTTCAACGCTGAAGTTAGAAAGTAAACTTAAGAGTGCCGGAGGTAATCCGGCATTCTTCATAAAGAGGTAAAAATGAAATTTAAATATATTTGCCATGATTGCGGTAAAGAGTATGAAAGTGATGATATCATGTATCTCTGCCCTAACTGCGAAAAGCATCAAGAAGAGGGAACCTTTGAAAAGGGTGTTCTTACTGTAGAACTTGATAAGAGTTACTTAGAGTCATTACAGAAGAAAGAACATGTCACCTTCTACGACTTCTTCCCCTATGAAGTTAAGAATAAAGAAACATATCCAGTTGGAAATACCCCACTCTCTTCCCCTCTTCGTCTTAAAGAGAAGTATGGCCTTAAGAACCTAACTCTTAAACTTGACTCACAGCTTCCATCTGGCTCCTTTAAAGATAGAGCTAGCCAGTTAATCGCTGCACAGGCAATGCACTATGGCATTAATAAGATAGCTTTAGCTTCAACTGGCAATGCAGGTGCAGCTATGAGCTGTGCAGGTGCTGCATATGGCTTAGATATCATTCTTTTTGTTCCTGAAAGCGCACCAGTTAACAAGCTAATGCAATCAGTACTCTATGGTGCACATGTAGTTCCAGTTAAGGGAACTTATGATGATGCATTCCGCCTCTCTATCGAGTATACAAAGCTCTTTGGAGGCATTAATAGAAACACAGCTTATAACCCAATGACAATTGAAGGAAAGAAGAGTGTTTCTATTGAACTCTTTGAACAGATGGGAAGAAGAGTTCCTGATGTAATGTATGTTCCAACCGGTGATGGTTGTATTATTGGTGGCGTTTGGAAAGGTTTCCATGACCTTGAAAGAGCGGGACTAATTAAGAAGATGCCAAAACTTGTATGTGCGCAATCAGAGCAGTCAAATGCAATATCTAAAGCATTTAGAAGTGGCGAATATCTTCCAGTAAAAGCCACTACTCGTGCAGATAGCATCTCTGTTTCCTCTCCTGCTAATGGTCGCATGGCTGTCTATGGAATAAAAGATAGCAATGGCTGGGCTACAGAGGTAAGTGATGAAGAGATCTTAAATGCACAGCTTGAATTGACAAGAGAAGCTGGAGTATTTGTTGAACCTGCAGCCGCTTGCGCCTTTGCCGCATTCAAGAAAGATGCACCTATGCTTAAAGAAAAATATGGTAGCGATGTAAATGTCTCTGTTTTACTTACAGGTACAGGATTTAAGGATATGGCAGTCTTTGAAGGACGTGTCACACTTCCTAAAGCTATCGAAAACAGTGTAGATGCTGTGAAGAAACTTGTTTTTTAGAAGTTTATATAACTTTTATACAGCTTTTCTGTAACTCTTACGGAAAAGCTGTGTTATATTTCACGGGTAGATGGAAAAAAAGAAACTTTGCTCTGCACGGAGAATGTATGAAAAACAAATGGTCAATTATTTTAATGCTTGGAGTAGCTTTACTCTTTACCTCCTGTCTTTCAGTTGAAAATGGCAGTGTAGAAGAGCTCTCAGCTGATGCAAAAGTATTAACTCCTTCAGATCTTGTTACATCGAATAATAGTAGTACTACTTCAGTTACATCTAACAGCAACATAGTTATAAAAGATTCAATTACAGAGATAACTGGTGATGACGTTGCTAGAACAAATATCGATGCAAGTGATGCTATAGCTGAAGGCTATGACTATGGTGATATCCTACGTTTAACTGTAGGAAATAAGAGCTTTACAGCTCCTATCGTCTCCTCATCTGATGAAGTTAATGTTGGCTCATACTACATTATATTTGACTCTAATGGTGCATCTATTGGTAGAAGAGATAGTAATCTAAATCTATCAGTTGGAGATAGAATTACATTTGAGATGGAAGAAAAAGAGGGATTTTTACGCACTCATATTCTCCATTCATTAAAGCCAAGTGGCGCTAAACTTACAGATCTTACTCACTATGAAGCAGGCTCAATGAAGAAGGGTCATCTCTTTACAGTATATGCTCCCCTATTTACAAGTACAGATAGTGCCTCAGCTTCCGCCCTCTTAGAAAAGTACAACATTAGTGCTGTTATCGACCTTTCTGAAGGGATGAGTAATATTTTAAGTGTTACACCACCTGCCAACCTTGAGTACACAGAAGCTAATGATTTAGAGTCAGCTTTAAAAAGTATAATCTCACTAAAGAAGCCTTATCTAATTGTCTTAGGTGACAATACTGTTAGCTACCACATTGTGCCAATTCTTGAAGCTCTCTTAGGTGGTCGCCTTGACCAGATCATATCAGATTGCCTACAGCCTTACTGTGAATACTATGGCCTTAGTAGTGATAGTAGAGAGTACAAAGAACTTGCTAACATGGTTACAGACTTCTTTACAGAACTTAATAAGGG
>X235_Pygmy_Slow_Loris__coassemble_84_pt1 | contig 12052 bp, 13 predicted proteins | sample X235_Pygmy_Slow_Loris__metabat2_low_PE_001 | metagenome-assembled genome bin X235_Pygmy_Slow_Loris
GGGAATGTAAAATTTGTCAGCAAAAATAACTTCTAAAATCCCGATTGAATTTCCAAAATTTAAAAAACAAAATTTATTTTTTAAGTTTGTTTTGATTAATAAATCAACCTTTTACACTTTATTAAGATATAAGATTGATAATTACCTCAATTATTCTTAATAGCTTTATCCATTTTCCTTCTCTCTTGTTTTCAATTGTCACAGTACTCTTTAACCAGTATAATCAGTGATTATGAAAAATGAAAAAAGAGAAGCTGGTGTACTACTTCATCCAGTAAGTTTACCTTCACGTTTTGGCGTTGGCGATCTTGGTGATGCGGCATTTGCCTTTGCCGATAAGATTGCTAAAGCAAATGTCCATCTTTGGCAGATTTTGCCACTAGGCCCTACTGGATATGGGGATAGCCCTTATGCTGCACGTTCAACCTTTGCAGGTAATGAACTTTTGATAAGTCTTGAAAAGTTATATGAAGATGGGCTTTTAGAGCTTGATGATATCATCTCTAATGGCTTTGAAAGTGTACGTGTTGATTACGGCAAAGCTAGAGAGGTAAAGATGCCTCTTTTAAAGAAAGCTGCAACAGCTTTTTTAAAGAAGAAAAGTCCAGCTTTTGAAAAGTTTATTAGCGATAATGCTTGGTGGCTTGATGATTACGCTCTCTACCAAGTTTTATGCTCTTTATATAATGATTCCCGTTGGTTCTCTGTTTGGCCAAAGGATATTAGAACTAGAAAGAAGGAAGCGATCGAGAAGGTTACTAAAGAGCATAGTGATGAGATCTTGCTCTATAAAGTCTATCAATTCTTCTTCTTTACCCAATGGCTTGCACTTAAAGAGTATGTAAATAAGAAGGGCATTAAGATCATCGGTGATATCCCAATATTCGTGGCACCTGACTCTGTAGATGCTTGGAGTAATACTAAGCTCTTAAAATTTGATAAAAACTGTGTACAAGAGGTCTCTTCCGGTGTACCACCAGATGCCTTCTCTCAAACAGGTCAGCTTTGGGGTAATCCTCTTTATAAGTGGTCTGAGCATGAAAAGAGTGGTTTTGCTTGGTGGATTAGTCGTCTTAGAGAGACACTTAAACTTTGTGATATTGTTCGTATCGACCACTTTAGAGGTTTTGTAGCCTGTTGGGAGGTTCCTTTTGGTGAAGATACTGCAATGAATGGCAAGTGGGTAAAGGCTCCTGGAGATAAACTCTTAAAAGCATTCCGTAGCGCTCTAGGAGATAACCTGCCAATTATCGCAGAGGATCTTGGAGTTATTACAGAGGAGGTAGAAGAGCTTAGAGACTCTAACAACCTTCCTGGTATGAAGATCTTGCAGTTTGCATTTGGTTTTAAGGATGGATCCTTTGATACAAGTAATGCATATCTTCCTCATAATATCGACTATGAAAGTGTTGTTTATACTGGAACACACGACAACAACACAACACTTGGTTGGTATAAAGAACTTGATGAAGGAACTCGTGATTACGTCAGGCGTTACCTTGAAACCTCTGATGACGATGTAGTTTATAAGCTTATCAAAGTCGCATTAAGTGCTCGTTCCCGTTATGCTGTTATCCCTATGCAGGATGTGCTTGCGCTTGATGAGAGTGCAAGGATGAATGTACCTGCAACATGTGGTTCTTCAAATTGGTCTTGGAAGATGGATAAGAAGATGCTTACAGATGATAATATGGGACGATTTGCATACTACATCTCACTCTATGGTAGAGCATGAATATAATACTTTTTGAAAAAGGTGTAAGACATTTTGAGGTAAAGGATGAGAGGACACTCCATCTTCTTAAGGTCTTACACGCTTCAGTTGGCACAGAGTTTATTTCAGGTGAGATAAATGGAGAAAAGGGTAAGAGTGTAATAACTAGTACCTCTGATGGTATCTCATTTGATTTTTTCCCTACTTGTGATGGCAAAGAGCTCTATCCTTTAACAGTTATAGTTGCTTTAGTTCGTCCTATTTGTATGAAAAGAATTCTGCGCGAGCTAGTTTCAATGGGAGTGGGGCATATAATTCTCTCTTCAAGTGAACTTGGAGAGAAGAGTTACAAAGATGCTACGCTTTACAAAGATGGTTCATATAAAAGTATTATGCTTTCCGGTGCTATGCAGGGGGGCTTTACTGGTGTTCCAACTATTACATTTACCTCTTCTGTTAGTGATGCGATAAAGGAGAGTAGAGGGGTTTGTCTTTTACCTGATAATGTAATAGGAACTAAAAGCTTTTCCTCTTATAATCTAGAAGGAAAAGAGGTTACACTAGCCATTGGTAGTGAGAGAGGCTGGAGTGATAAAGAGAGATCTCTCTTTTTAAACTCAGGGTTTTCTCCTGTACTAATGGGTAAACATATACTAAGAACAGAGACCGCTTCTGTAGCAGGTTGTGCACTTGCTTTAGAGGCTATGGGATATATTTAGGAGGTTTTATGGCACATTGTATTGTAGAAGCAGCTGAAGAGATACTTGATAAGAGTTTTCCTGTTCTTGATAAAGGTTTTGTGCGTTTAGTTGATTACCTTGGTAGTGATGCACGAATTGTGCAATCTGCTCGCGTGAGTTATGGTGAAGGTACTAAAAGCTATAGACAAGATAAGGGGTTAATTAACTATCTACTTAGAAATGACCATACATCCCCATTTGAGCAGGTTGTATTTACCTTTCATATAAAGACCCCTATCTTTGTTGCAAGACAATGGGTGCGTCATAGAACTGCTCGTATGAATGAGATCTCAGGTCGTTATTCTGTTATGAAGGATGAGTGTTATATTCCTGCTAGTGATAAAATAGCTGAGCAAAGTGATGATAATAAACAGGGAAGAAAGGGTGAAGCAGTTGATGAAGAGACTGCTAAAAAGGTCCAGCTTCTCTTAGAAGAGAACCAAAAGGAAACTTTTGAAACCTACAATGAACTCCTTGATATGGGTATAGCTAGAGAGATCGCTAGAATTAACCTTCCTTTAAGTATGTATACAGAGTTCTACTGGGAGATCGACTTACATAACCTTTTCCACTTCTTAGCACTACGTTTAGATGCTCATGCTCAATATGAGATAAGAGCATATGCTTCAGTCATGTTTGATATTGTTAAGCTGGTTTGTCCTTTAGCTGCAGAGGCTTTCGAAAACCATAAGCTTGGAGGTAGAAGTTTCTCAAAGAGAGAGATTGAAGCTATTAAGGTTATGCTCTCTGGTGGTGAGTGTCCTCTAGATAAGAGAGAGAAGGAGCTTTTTGAAGCAAAGCTTAACTAGTTTCCTCTTACAAAAGAGGAGTCGATATCAAGCTCCTTTCTATATTTACTAACTGTACGACGTGCACAGGTAATGCCTTTTTCTTTTAGCATATCGCTGATCTTCTGATCTGAAAGAGGCTTCCCTGAATTACTTTCTATGATCTCTTTAACCATGTCTTTAACCGCATTACGAGAGATACCCTCCTCATCCCCTTTACTTTGTATCGCAGCGGCAAAGAGTGTTTTAAGTGGAAGAATACCATAGTCTGTATCTATATACTTTCCACTAGTAATTCTGCTTATTGTAGTCTCATGTACACCAATTTCATCAGCTACCTGCTTTAGAGTAAGTGGCTTAAGGCTTTGAGGACCAAAGAGGAAGAAAGCCTTCTGCTTTGCAAGAAGCACTTGCCCAGTCTTTTCTAAGGTTGTATTACGCATATTAACTTGATTTATCAAGCTTTCTGCGCTTTGTATTTCGCCCTTTAGGTACTTAGCCGCCTCTTTTTCATCCTTTTGTTTTGAGGCAGAACACTCTTTAAGCATCTCTTTGTACTCTGGGTCAACAGAGAGAATAGGGAGCTCTGATGTATTTACCCTTAAAACAAGTTTTCCATCCTCTTTTTTTATTGAGAGATCAGGGATGATGTAGTTTTCATATCCTGATTTAAACTTAGCTCCCGGGAAAGGTGTAAGAGTTTTTAGAAAGGAGTAGAGTGCCATTAACTCCTCTTCATCTATCTTTAGATCCTTTTCTACTTCTGCATATTTTCCCGCTCTCATCTTTTCAAGTTCATTATTTACAAGCTTGATGAAGGAGTTTCTCTCTTCCCCTTTTATCCCAAGGTTTTCTGCTTGGATTATCAACGACTCTCTGCTATTTGCGCATGCAATTCCTGAGGGATCTAAGGAGTGTAGGATATTTAAAGCTTCCTCAAGGTATGGTTTTTCACTCTCTTTTAAGAGAGTTTGAGGCGCTTTCGTAAAGAAGCCATTTGAATCTAATGATGAGATGATAACTTCAGCTACATGTCTAACCTCAGCTGAACACTTTACACATCCAAGTTGCATGTTAAGGTGGTCTTCAAGTGTCTCCTCATCAGCTACCGCACCTTCAAGCCAAGCTTGATGACTATCGGAAAGGTCTGAGCCATATGCGGCAGAGTCAGAGTAGTCATCTTTTACTCTATCTGAACTTTGATACTTAGATGCATACTCCTCATAACTCATACTATTACTCTCATTTTCACTTAAAGAGAGAGTAGGGTTCTTTTCAGCTTCATCCTCAATTTTAGCCCTAAGTTCAGATAGAGGTAGAGTCATCATCTCTAGCGATTGAAGCATTTGAACATTGAGTTTAAGTTGTTGTCTTTGAGCGAGAACAAGTGAGGTATCTAGCATCTTAGCTCTCCCTCATAAAATCCTTGCCAAAGTATATCTCTCTTGCTGTTTCATTGTTGATTAACTCATCGCGAGTACCTGAAACAAGTATTGTACCCTCATGTATAATGTAGGCACATGTTGTGATCTCAAGAGTATCTCTAACATTGTGGTCTGTAAGTAATATTCCAATTCCTCTTGAAGAGAGTTTTCTAATTATCTGTTTAATTTCATATACAGCTTTAGGATCGATTCCGGCAAAAGGTTCATCAAGAAGTAGAAAGCGGGGTGCAGAGGCAAGTGCCCTTGCTATCTCTGTTCTTCTTCTTTCACCTCCTGAGAGAGTATAACCAAACTGCTTTCTTACTCTGTCGATACCAAAATCATCAAGCAGAGACTCAAGTAGTTCCTTCTTCTCCTCTTTATTTAGATCACTACGAGTTTGAATAACAAGTTTTATATTATCTTCAACTGTAAGCTTTCTAAAGATAGAACTTTCTTGAGGTAGATAGCTAAGCCCCATCCTCGAGCGTTTATACATTGGAAGTGGGGTTATATTTTCCCCATTAAGAATTATCTTTCCCCCATTACTTTTAATAAAGCCAACGATCATATAGAAAGTAGTAGTTTTTCCAGCGCCATTAGGACCAAGAAGACCGGTTACTTGGTGGTTGTCCATCTCAAAGGAGATACCTTTTACTACTTGTTTTCTACCATATGTTTTTGAGAGTTTTTCGATTTTAAGAGTACTATTTTCAATCACGAACAGTACCCTCAATTCTTCCATCAAGTGAGATGGTTTCGTTTTCTGTATCAATAGTTATAACTTCAGCTGTGTAGTTATCACCTCTCCAAGTAACTGTAGCTGCGCCTGAGAGGGTGAGTGTACTTGCATTTCGGTTATATGTGACGTTTTCTGCTTTTGCAGAGAGAACACCGCTATCAGTATTCTTTAATAGACGAACTTGCATCTGCATCTGAAGTATTTCACTATTCATATCATAGTATAGAGCTGCGGCTGAGGCTTCCATCTCATTTACGCTATCGGAAATCTCACTCCAAGCACTAATTAACAAAGTTTCCCTGCTCCTATCATAAAGAAGGGTAGAGGTCTTTATTGTAAGTCCTTTCTCTTTATCCTCTATTACTATTTTTCCACTACATGAAACAGTGTTATATCCACTTCCTGAGAGGGTAATAGTATCTGCTTTGATAGCCATAGAGCCCACGATAACATTAGCTCCACCGGAGAGTATAAGTTCTTCTCGTCCTTCTTTTAAGGAGACCTTTGAATAACCCCCAGAGAATTGTATTTGGTCATCTGCAAAGAGAGATAGCATTAATAGAATGAGTATAATTGATGTAACTAATCTCTTCATAATACTAACTCTCCATCTTCTATAGACATCAGTTCAAAGGTGCTACTTTTAAGGTCTGCACTTAAATTACTTCCTTTTAAAGAGCCATCGCCAAATGAGATGTTAACCTCTTTAGGGGAATCAACTGTTTGTTTTTCGGAATCAAAGACTAAACTCTCTGCACTTATCTCTAATTCATCCCTATGTTGAATTAGATTAACACCTTTAGAAAGATCAGATCTTTTATTCTCTGTGTTTATTATACCATAGCCCGCACTTCCCGAGATGAATAAATTTCCATCATCATCAAGTTGTGTGAAGCTTATATTATTAACATACACCTTATCTTCACTCATGTAGAACTCTATACTTTCGCCACTGATAAAAAGAGGATTTTCTCCGCTTTGCCCAAGAGTAAAGGAGGCATCTTTTAAGGAGATATCAGGTAGTGCTAGATCTTTACTTGTTTTATCAGTTGATTCCTCTTTATCACTACATGATATTAAGATGAGTAATGTAAGTAAGATAAGGCAATATCGCTTCAAACTTTACTCCTTAATATCTTTTATCTCTGGCATATACTTCTTCTTAGTAAAGTGGAAGTATATCCCGGCTATAGAAAACCCTATAACTAAGCCAAGTGCACCAAAGGCAAATTGAACTCCTTCATTATAATGCAGAAGGTATCCGATCACCATTCCCAGAAAAAAGAAGAGCAAGGGTAGGGCTAAAGACATAAGAGTAGAGAGAACTGTCTTTCTAGGATTCATCTCTAGAATAACAGTATCTCCTTTTTTTACCTCTATATTCACAGGTTTCTGAACTTCAAATGTGTTATTTGTATTTCTACAAAAGAAGTTGCTTTTACAACCTTCACACATCTTCTTATCACAACCTGCTGTTATCTTATCTTTTTTGATCTCTAATATCTTGGCTTCTTGTCTCATTTTGCTCCATTTTCAGGGCGCTGTATTTTAACACTCTCTTTAATAGTAATAATCTCTTCAGCTTTTCCGTCATCACTTACCGTTACAAGTACGCCCTGTATTTCGCCTCCATCCCAAGCTTCATGGCTTCGCTCTGGTAAACCTGTCATGTATTTATGTATCTCAGCGTTAGCATCAAAACCATTTACAGAGAGAGAAGACCCACAGCGCCCATTGTCAGTAATAAAGGCGGTGCCATCAAGAATGGTAGCATCTGCGGTAAGGACCTTTGAATGAGTCCCTATTACAGCTGCCACTTTTCCTTTTAAGTAGTGAGCCATAGTTGCACTTTCAGCTGTCGTTCCACTGTGGAATTGAAGTAGTACGATATCATTATCTTCTTTAACTTTAGGCAAGATGTAATCGAGGAATATAAATGGATTTTGAACACTTATTCTAGAAAATCCTGATGAACTAAGCAGGTTTATAATTGCAACCTTCTTATCTTTAATAGTTGTAGTCTTAATACCTTTACCTGGTGCTGCTTGTGGTAGATTTGCAGCTCGTAGTACAAAATTACATTTAGGTAAGAACTCAACTAAATCAACTTTAAAGTAGAGTTTTTCTCCTCCTGTAATAAGATCAATACCTAGTTTTGAAAGTTGTACAGCATGTGGCTTTCCTAATCCAAAACCATTAGTTGTTCCCTCTCCATTTGCGATTATGTAATCAGGTGAATACTTCTCTTTTAAAGAAGGAAGGCCATTTTTTATGACCTGTATTCCAGCTCTTCCTGTTATTTCACCTAAAAATAAGAACTTCAAACTCATGCACATAAGGATAATCGGGAAAAGAGAAAGAGGCAATTAGAAAAGAGAAAGCTACTTTACAACTATTTGAAATCTATGATATTTTTCATCAGTCATTAGATCGCCCGGATGGCGGAATTGGTAGACGCGCTAGCTTCAGGTGCTAGTGCCGCAAGGTGTGTGGGTTCAAATCCCACTTCGGGTAAAAATTAAAACTTGATGATTTATTATAGTATAACAAATTATAATTTTGATTCATCCAAATTTATTACCATAAAATCATAACAAATTACAAAAAACTCATCAGACCACTCTTTAAATTCTCAAATAAAAACGATTAGGTGGTGTAAAATACAGATGTCACTAAGGTGACAGCTAAATGGTGTGTTGCAACTTTATCTGTTTTATTAGAAAGTATAGGGGCTTAGGAAATGTGGAAACGAGGTAAGGCAAGTGAATAAAATCCTTATGAAGAAAAGGCTTTCTCCTCAAGTATTTGAGATGGAAGTTGAAGCTCCTCTTATCGCTAAGGAGCGTAAGGCGGGACAGTTTGTTATTTTTCAACTTGGAGATGACACCGATGAGAGAATTCCTTTAACTATTGCAGATGCGAATGCTGAAAAAGGTACAATAACGATATTATTTCAAAGTGTTGGTGAATCTACTATAGAACTTTCGCTATTAAATGAAGGGGACTATATAGCTAATCTTCTTGGTCCTTTAGGTAGACCAACTGATGTGCATAAATATGGCAAAGTAGTAATTGTTGGGGGTGGTATTGGTGTTGCACCTTCATATCCTATTGCAAAAGCTATGAAAGAAAATGGTAATGATGTACGCATCATTATGGGTGCAAGAAATAAAGATCTTATCATCTTTGAAGATAGAATGAAGAGTGTTGATAAGAATGCAATAATTGTCACTGATGATGGTTCCTATGGAAGAAAAGGTTTAGTTACAGAGCCTCTTAAGGAGCTCTGTGAGGAGTGGAAACCTGATTGTGTGGTTGCAATTGGTCCTGCAATAATGATGAAGTTCTGTGCTCTTACTACAAAACCATACAATATTCATACCTTAGCCTCTTTAAATACCATAATGATCGATGGAACCGGCATGTGTGGTGGTTGTCGTGTGAATGTTGGCGGCCAGATGAGGTTCGTTTGTGTTGAAGGTCCTGAATTTGATGCTCATCAAGTTGATTGGGAAAACCTTATGGAGAGACAAAGGACATTTAAAGCATTTGAAGCTGAACATAAGTGCAACATAGAAAAAGAGCTTGAGAGAAGGGGTATTGTATGAGCCATAAAACTAGAGATGAATTAAAGCAAGAAGCTAGTAAGTTACTCTCTTCTCTTCCTTCTACTCTTACAGTAAAAGATAGAATGAATATCCCTGTTCAAGATATGCCCTCTCAAGATCCATTAGTTAGATGTCATAATATGAAAGAGGTAGCTATCGGCTATAGTGAAGAGCAGGCGGTTCTTGAAGCTTCTCGTTGTCTTCAATGTAAAAATAAACCTTGCGTTTCAGGTTGTCCGGTCTCTATCGATATTCCACTCTTTATTTCCCATGTTGCAAAGAGGGAGTTTGATAAAGCGCTCAATGTAATATTAGAGAGCAGTTTACTTCCCTCTATTTGTGGTCGTGTTTGTCCTCAAGAGAACCAATGTCAGAAGAATTGTACAGTAGGAAAAGCTAAGAAAGATATAAACTGTGCAGTTGCCATAGGACGCTTAGAGCGCTTTGTAGCGGATTGGGCTGCCTCTAATGGTGTTTCTGTTTTGCCATCAGTTGCAAAAAGTAGTGGTAAACGTGTTGCTGTTGTTGGTTCTGGTCCTGCTTCAATTGCGGCTGCCGCAGATCTTAGAAGGGCAGGACATGAAGTTGTCATGTTTGAAGCACTGCATAAAACTGGTGGTGTTTTAGTTTATGGTATTCCTGAGTTTAGACTTCCTAAAAAACTTGTAGAGAGTGAGATCGGGAAGTTAAAACAGATGGGTGTTGAGATCAACACAAACTTCTTAGTTGGGCGAACTCGTACTGTTTCTGAACTTATGAAAGATGACCACTTTGATGCGGTATTTATTGGTACTGGTGCAGGCTTACCTAAGTTTATGAATATAAGCGGAGAGAACTTAGTTGGTGTCTTTTCTGCAAATGAATATTTAACTCGCTCTAATTTGATGAAGGCTTATGAAGAAGGTGTTTCAAAGACTCCTCTTTATCATGCAAAGCGGGTTGCAGTCTTTGGTGGTGGTAATGTGGCTATGGATGCCGCAAGAACCGCTTTAAGACTTGGTGCAGAAAAAGTTTCAATTATCTATAGACGTACAAGAGAGGAGATGCCAGCTAGAAAGGAAGAGGTTGAACATGCAGCAGAAGAGGGCGTTGAGTTCTTAATGCTTTCACAACCTGTAGCAATAACTGGCGATGAAGGTGGTCACGTCAAAGGTGTCGTAGTTAGAAAGTGTGTTTTAGGGGAAGCTGATGCCTCTGGTCGTCGTCGTCCTGTCGAAGTCGAAGGTTCTGATTACGAAATTCCATATGAGTGCGTAATTGTCGCCATTGGAAATGCATCTAACCCTCTTATTAAGATGACTACACCTCAAATAGAGGTTAACCAGAGAGGTAATTTTATAGTAAATGAAGAAACTGGTGAGACAAGCATAAAAGGTGTCTTTGCTGGTGGTGATATTGTTCTAGGTGCAGCTACTGTTATTTTGGCAATGGGCCAAGGTAGAAAAGCTGCTCGCGCTATGAATGAATACTTGGAGAGTAAATAATGATTCAAACTCTACCTGATTTTCTTACTCCGTATGTAACAGTACTTCCTGAAGGTATTGATAAGTTTGCAGCTTTTGGTGAGATCGTAAGAAATTGTAGTGTCTTTGATGAGATACAAGAGAGGGATGCTTTCCTTGAAGCTGTTATCAAAAGAGAGAAGCTTCAAAGTACAGGTATAGGACATGGAGTTGCTATAGCCCATGGAAAAGTTCCTCATCTAGAGAGGACACATATTGCACTTGGTGTAAGTCCTGATGGAATCTTCTTTGATGATATGTTTACAGAGCCTGTTAGACTTCTCTTTTTAATTGCAAGTTGTCCTACAAAGCAGAGTGAGTATGTTAAGGCACTATCATCTCTGCTCTCTTGGGTACATGACATGAAGTTAAGAGACGAACTTGAACACTTTGAATTTGATGTAGATCGCTGTCATCGTTTTTTAGATATGATGGTCTCCCAGCGCTTTTATACGGAGCATTGATATTTCTGTAATTAGAATATCAGCTTTAACATCACTGCTATTAGTAACGCACTCATCTATTAATCTATCCTTGCTTATTAAAGCAACCTTGGTTAATGATGGGTGTGCTTTTGTAAAGCGGTCATAAAAGCCTTTACCTCTTCCAATTCGTCTATACTCTTTGTCATAAGCAACTGCAGGCATTAGCATAAGAGTATTTATAGGAAAACTTTTTATTTCAGCTCCTAATGGCTGATTAATATTAAATGCGCCTCTTTTAACACCCCGCTCTACAAAGGCAAAATACATCTTATCTTTATCTATTACAGGATAAGCAAACTCTTTAGTTTGGTCATTGAAAAGTGGGGTTATATCAACTTCGTCAGAGAGAGGGTAGTAGGCAAGTATTAAAGTCGCTTCTTTATACTCTTTTAAAGATAAAAGTTTTTCTATGATAGTTTTACTAATGTTTTTATCTACTACTCTTCCTCTAAAGGAACTTCTAACTTCTACTTTGTCCATATAAATACACTTGTTAATAGAATAATAAAGAGAACAATAACTGCATCAGCTTTGTTAAAGGGAGGAGTGTAACGTTTTGCACTGCTATCATATAGGCGACTTGCAAGTGCATCTGAGTACTCATCTACATAAGAAAAGAGTTTTGTGAGAACCGAAATTGAAAAGGAGGAGATCGCTTTTACCGGGTGAGGGAAAAAGTGACCCAAGCGTGCTTTTCTGCTTTCATTTATCTCTACAAGGGTGTCTGTGATAACAGGAAGCATTGCAATTGTAAGTTCTACAATTGAAGCAAGGCGATAGGCGGCTTTTCCTATAATTGGAGAGAGAAGACCTCCTAGGCCACGTGCCACATCATCGGGTGAAGTGGTATCTGTAAAGATTAAAGAGGCAAGTACGATAGAAAGAAAGCGAGAAGTTGCACAAAGAGATTGTATATAATCTTTAGTTGCAAAGTACTCTGTTACTAAGATAAAAAATGCAAGAATTATAAAAAATAGGCCATCTTTAAAGATTATAGAGGCAGGTAATCTATCTATAAGAGCTATAAGAATAAGAAAGAGAAAGAGAGA
>X235_Pygmy_Slow_Loris__coassemble_91_pt1 | contig 11457 bp, 9 predicted proteins | sample X235_Pygmy_Slow_Loris__metabat2_low_PE_001 | metagenome-assembled genome bin X235_Pygmy_Slow_Loris
GTGCTAGCAGGGATGACAACTTCAGGGATGTACCTTGTCTCAGCTTTTAAATCCTGCTCTGCGATAAAACGCTTAACAGCATCGATTGCGACGGCTTTATCAATGCTACCTCTAGTACACTCATCCTCACACTTTCTATTACAAACTCTACCGCAAACAGCAGGGAATGGGTTTTGTTTCTTAATTAAGGCAAGCGCTTCTGTATATTTACCTTCAGCCGCTTTCTTAAGGTAGCCTTGTACTGCGATATGTGCAGGACAAGCAGCCTTACAAGGCGCGGTACCACTCTTATGAGTATTTATTCTAGCATGGTCTCTATAGTCAGGATCCCACTTATCCTTACCCCACTTCTGGTTATCAGGAAGAGGTTGCTTTGGGTACTTTATTTCAGACCCATCCTTTTGACAGAGTTTTTGGCCAAGTCTAGTTGCTCCTGTGGGGCAATACTCAACACAACGACCACAAGCTACACACTTATCCTTATCTACATGAGCTACATAAGCTGAGCGAGACATATTAGGTGTATTAAAGAGCTGGCTGGTTCTTAATGCATTACAGATGTTTACATTACAGTTACAGATACCGAAGATCTTATTATCGCCATCGATATTGGTAATCTGATGGACAAAGCCATTCTCTTCACCCCGCTTTAAGATAGCCATTGCTTCTTCGTATGTGATGTCATGTCCTTTTCCAGTCTCACGGCAGTAATCAGCAAAGTCACCTACACCAATACACCAAGCAAAGTCATCATCAGCAACACCCTCACCTAAGACCTTACGAGAAGCACGACAGGAACAACGACCAACACCAATATGTCCTTCATACTTTTTAAGCCAATATGAGAGGTGTTCGATATCCATAGATTTGTTCTCCATGCTGATAGCTTTCTCAACAGGGATAACATGCATACCAATACCTGCACCTCCAGGTGGTACCATCTGAGTAATACCAGCAAGTGGGATGTAAGTCATACGTTCAAAGAAGGAGGCAACATCTGGATGATCTTTTAATCGTGGATTAGAGCCATCAGGAAGCTCTTCCATGTTAAAGAGTTCAGCAGAACCTGGGACGAACATTGGAAGAATATAACGTCTCTCTGAAGGAGGAGCAGTACGCCCTTCATGGTTATAGTGGTAGCCATAGTCATACTCTAAAAGTCCAATATAACTCATCTCATCGAGGAGCTTTTGGAACTTCTCTTCTCCCTCTTTTTTAATCTTACAAAGACGACATAGTTCACTGAAGGTATATGGTGTCCTCTTCTTCATCTTGAGGCCCACATCTGCCATCTCCTCTGTGATGATCTCAGCTAAACCCCAATATTCAGGATCTTCAACCTTAACACCCCCGATCATATGGGCAGCTACATCGGTAATCTTCTTTCCAAGAGCAATAATCTTCTTACTAGGATTCTTGTCATGTTTATGCCTAGCGGGCCACTCATTGTATTTTTCCATATCGAACGCCATATCGTCCTCCTGTGTGAACACTTGTTTTTCCATCTATCATTCTATAGCTGATTTCCTCTTCTTTCCAGAGAGAAATGCAGCTTCCTAAGTTCTTCTACCTCTGAGCAAACGCTAGAAAGTGAACAACTTTTACAATCCATTGTTACATTCTTTAAGATGTGGTCTATCGTCTTTGTAATCTCTTCACTCTCTTTAACTAAAGAAAAAAGGGAGGAGTAATCAAAAGAGGGTTCTGTTATATAAAAGGTATGAACTCTTTTTGCCTTTGCTTTTGTTTTATAAAGAGAGTTAAAGAGGGTACCAATAGAGGCAAAAGAGATACCTCTCTTTATCGCCTCTTTACTAACTCTTACACTCTCAACACCTCGAGAAGTTGAAATACGATTCATAAAGCCATATGGGTAGAAGTTAAAGCGAATAGCTTCTATCGCTCTAATCTTTCTATAGAGTTCATTTCCTTCTCCAAAGGAGTTTTCATCTGTTAAAAGCAGAGTAACTCTAGCATATGGGTTATCCCTCTTTATTGAGGTTAGATCATCACCAATAAGGGTAAGCCCATCTTCTATTAACAACTCTTCATTAGTAGTTGTTAAGGTAAGACCTAAAGCAGGAAGACCTTCTCCTCCAAGTTCGTATGCCATATCAGAGCGAAGTATCATTGCGTGTGCATCTGCTAAAGGCCACCCTTCTTTAAAAGGTAAAGACACTCCCTTTTGACTAGAAAGTAAAGTTAATGCCTCTTTTATAACACCATCATATAGTCTCATAGATGGCGGTCTCTCTTTACTTTATCATAGTGCTTTTCAAAGAGGGGTTGCAGTGCTGCTGTTAACTTCATATCTAAATTGAAGAAGTAAACGATAAAGGTAAGCAGAAAGAGTCCTACTATTACCGCTAAAACTATCAATATTACATTTAAGACCATATCACCTCTCCTTTGCCATACCCTTTTGACGGGCAAACTCCGCAGCTCCAAGGGCTCCCATCAACTGAGGATCTATAGGTAGCTCGATAACCTTAAGATTTAAGACCTTTTCAATTGCCTCTTTAAGACCTGCATTCTTTGCACACCCTCCTGAGAGTGCAATGGATGTGGTAGCACCCGCTTTCTTTGCCATTACAAAGCATCGCTTTGCAACTGAAAGTTCAATACCTGCGGCGATCTCATCCATAGGCTTGCCTTCACCCACAAGAGAGATAACTTCACTTTCAGCAAATACAGTACATTGACTTGTTATAGGAATTACGCTCTTTGCTTTTAAAGAGAGGTTGGAGAACTCGGTTAGATCCATCTCAAAGGCTCTTGCCATTGCTTCAAAGAAGCGACCTGTACCGGCAGCACACTTATCATTCATAGCAAAATTTAAGACTGTACCATCGCTATCAACAGCTATGCCCTTAACATCCTGTCCGCCTATATCGATGATCGCCTTAACATCAGGTGCGGCTACATGCACACCCATCGCGTGACAGCTAATCTCAGAGATGTTCTCATCTGCAAAAGGGACCTTGTTTCTTCCATATCCTGTTCCAACTAGATATGAAAGATCTTTAGCACTTTTAAGTGAAGGAACCTTTGCAATTGCCTTTTCAAGTGCATCTTCTGCACTTAAAACTGCATTAATACGGCTTCTAAGGGTAACATCACTTACCATCTTTCCGCTTTCATCTAAGATTACGCACTTTGTATATGTACTTCCGGAATCACAACCACCAAAATATCGCATTTAAATTACCTACCTTTTACCATGAGTGTTCATCTGGAAGCACTTCCAGTGTTGGGTCTAATGGCTCTTCCCTAAAGACTGTCCTCATATATCTATTTATCTGGTCTCTTATCGCTTGACGAGATACCACACGAGGATCGAATAGGTCATGAGTTACCCAAATTAGATGAATACCCTTCTCTCTTGCCTTCTCTTCAAATTGACCATGCATACCTACAAGCGCTTTACAGCTCATATGTTCCCAGAGGATAACGGTATCGGCTCTGAATTGGTCACAGAACTCCCAAAGTTCATCTAAAAGAACCTTATAACCTCCATGAGTTCTATTACGCATGATCATATTCTCAGTGAGCCATGCCATATCATAGATAGCCTTCTCTTTATCATCTTCAGAGAGGATTCGAGTTGAGACCATTGAAAGCATATCTGTTAGAGGAATAATACCCCAACAATTTTGAAGCCAGATGAGGAAATCCATATAGAAGTGAGATTGTACACCCCAAACAATGGCTCTATGACGATACTCTTTTAAAGCCATCTCTTTGTTCTTATAAGCCTTTTCAGCAAGCTTTGTTACCTTTAAGTCCGCTTTAACAAAGTTAGGATCTTTACCGCAAATAGCCATATAGTTGGTCTCTGTATATAGAGCCAGATTTGAACCAAAGACCTCAGGGTAATCACTTTTGTTCATCTCAAGCCATTCACCTCTACAGCGAGTTGCTATATTTACCCTCTTTGCACATTCAAAGTAGTAGTCCCAATCCCACTTTGCACCTGTATGCTTCTCAATAAAAGCAATACAGTTTCTTATCTCTTGGGCGGCATACTCTTGGACATCCTCTTCCCTATGCCTTAAAGGAGCTGCTAGCTGGAAGCAGGGAACTCCATCTTCAAGTTCAAGTCTTCTTGAGATAACACCATTACCCATTAGAGAACCATCGCAGGTTGTATTACACTGTACAGCGCAGGCACCTAAAACAGGGAAGTCATCATCAATCGAAACGCCCGCTTCAGCCTCTGGCATAGGACAAACATCACCAGCTAGGCCAAACTCTTGAGCGACATCAATATAGTGACAAGCGGCCATCTGATTTAAAAGAACCGAGACATAGACAGCTGGAGTCTCCCTACTTAACCCTTTTAAAGTAGGAAAGCCCATCATAAAAGTTGTCATCTCATTTTCATCAAGAAGGACAACTCTATCTGATAACTTCTTATCATTTCCAATTCTTCTATCAGCTTTAAAGAGATTATCAAGGAGCTTAGCTACATCATCAACAACAAGATCAAACTCTGTATGAGCTATTCTTAAATAGGTACCTCTAAGGTTCTGAGTATGTCTATCAACCATCATTGGAACTGCTAAGTAGTTAGCCATCCAGCGATAGCGAAAGAAGGCTTTAATATTCCTTGGCTTGATAATAAACTTAGCAAGTACTCCCATGATCTTAAGCCAGCGTGTGTAATCGTAGAAGGTATCTTTAAAGCCTCTCCACTCTCTTCTTTTTCTTACACGCCCATCTTTATAAAACTTTCCAAGAGGTTCGCTTCCAGCTTGTTTTCCCATTACCTTGCCCCTCCTTGGATCTTTTTAATCTCAACACTTTCAACAAAGGCTTGTACGCGGGTTCTAATCTGACCAGAGACACCTACAGCATAAGGTCGGTCTATAGAGAGTACGGGATAACCCGCTTCATCGCGAAGCACCTTAGTTCCTACCATGCGTTCATAGGCCCAAGGGTCACAGAACTTCATCTGCTCATAGATAACACCATCTGCTTTGTACTCTTTACAGAGCTCTTTAACATACTCTCTTCTACCTAAGATCTTATCTTGGTTCATATATCGAGGACATTGACTTCGATACATATAGGTACGACAAATTTGAGTAAGTGCATCTTCATCATCTGTTAAAACTATCTCATCACGTCCAGGGAAGGAGCCATAACAGAAGCGATCTGCACAAACATAGGCACCGGAATCTTCAATTAGACGAACCATATCGACATCATCTATTTCAGAGCCAACCAAAACCACACGCGCTCTAAAGGGTGACTTTTTATCTGCTTCACGTGTTTTTAGCTCTTCTAGCGTCTCTTCAAGATAGGGCAGAAGAAGATGTTTAGGGGAGGTATAAGTTGCGAGTGTTATGATATGAAATTCATACCCTGTAAGGCGAGGATTTGCTTCCTTTCTATAATTTCCTATCTCTCTAATAAGACGACAAACTTTATTATGTTCCTCTACCGCTTCTCTTATAGCACTGTCGCTTATATCAATGCCAAAGTGCTCTTTAAGTGGCTTAAGAATGTGATTTTTACATTGTAGAGTATATAGAGCAAGACCATTATCATCTGCTTTCATTGGGATCTCCATATACTCATAGAAGAAACCATCATTTCTTATAGAATGGAGAAGTTCCATATTCTCAATACAGCGATTCAACATAGAACAGCCATCGGGACTTATTATACAAGAAGCGAAGTTAAAACCACCTTCGATAGCTCTTTCAAGAAGAGCTCTTGTGTACTCACAAAGAAAGCTTGTTAAGTAATATGTTCCCATCTCAATGGAACCTGTTCGTGGAGCACGTAAACGTACTGAAAAGGTTCCTTTAAGATTTAATAGAGGTTCTGGTGCATTTTCACAAACACTAGCGATACACTTAAGCCCCTCTTTTTCGGCTTCTCTAACTAAATCATTATTTGCATCTTGAAGTAGACGTTCAAAGAAGTATAAGTGCTTTAGATCTTTCACTCATTACCTCCATCTAAAAGAGAAATCTTTTCAAGTGCACGCTTTGTGCCTTTAACTATTTCACTGTTTTCTGGTAAGTAGAAGATGTTTTCCCCTTTTAGGTCAAATTCAGGTAAGTTCTTATCCTGAGGGATGTATGAAAGTATTGGTACAGAACCTGTATCAATATAAGCTTTCATCTCTTCAGAGGGTAAACGATTTACAATTATTCCAGCCTTTTCGTACATTACAAGTTCATCAGCTACACGTAGTATAGTTGAAACAACTTGAAGGCCTTTTTTACTGGAATCAGTTATCAACAGAAGGTCTGTAACCTTCTCCATAACACGTCTATTAACCTGTTCGATCCCAGCTTCACCATCGATTACGACATAGTCAAAGTTTTCAGAGAGTATGCTTATAACTTCTTTAAGGTATGAGTTTATCTTGCAGTAGCAACCTGCACCTTCAGGGCGTCCTATTGCAATAAAACTAAACCCATCTTTTTCAACTAAAGCATCGAATATTCGATATCTAGCTTCAGATAGTAGTTCAACTGCACTCTTAGTATCGCCACCTTCAGCAGCAGCGACTACCTCTTTTCTTATATCATCAATCGTGGTCTTTACATCAATTCCAAGTGCAGTTGAAAGCCCAACTGCTGGGTCTGCATCAATTGCAAGAATCTTACTATTTGGATGAGCTAAGCAAAGTAAACGTACAATAGTTGCGGCGATGGATGTTTTACCAACTCCCCCTTTTCCTGTAAGTGCAATAATCCTAGCACCTTTTCCCATATAAACCCCTTTAAACCAACCTGAAAAGACAAATAAAGAGCAAATATAGATGTTGATAATTTATGTTTTTCCAAGTGTCCTAAATCAAAGTATAAAACAGAGAATTAGAGGCTTAAAGTAAATATTTTGTACAAAAATATAACAAAACATGCCGTTTGTTATAGAAGAACAACATTATATAAATCCACATTCAGATGCTAAGAGTATTTAACCTATAGTTACTACTCTCTAGAGTACATGATAGCTCTATACAGATATGGATCTTCTTTAACTTTGTGAGCTTCCTCTATTACCTCTTGGCTGTAGATTTTAGGGTGACTAATTATATAGTCACAAATATAGGAAGTTCTGTTTTGCATGGAAGGATGTGGGTCTTTAATACCTCCAGCAGGTACATCATAGAAATAAAGCATAAAGGATAATAACCCTGCTCCATAACCTAATTTAGAAGAGAAGATATCAGCCTTATACTCTATCACTTTCCCTCCTAGGATATAGCAACAATAATGTACAACATTGATGATATTCATTATTAGAGCACCCAATAATGCAAATATGGAAAGTAGGAAGGTGAGAATATTAACTTTAAATCTTCCCTTCTTGTCCGCTTGAGATGAGAGCAGAAAATAAGGGATGGTAAAGAGACCCCACATTAGTTTTAGATTTGCACCAGCTATTGAAGCAGCAGAAACATCTTTATTTGCTATATGTCCAAGTTCATGACCGATAATTGCTCTAATTATATCCTCTTTTTGATGCATCGTTGACTCTGTCATAGCAACTTTGTTGTGGTCAAAGGCACAAGCATTCATTTCTTCCCCTCGTTGCAAATAGAAGATGATATGCTTAGGAATACTTTTGGTAATCTTTCTCGCTTCTTTTACCACCTCACGAGCGGCTTCAACTGCACTGTTTGACTCATATATCTCATCGAAAAAGAAGGTTGCTTGAAAGAGTGCAGTCAAACGACTCATTAAGAACATTAATATAAACCAGCTTGCTGCGGGATAAAACATAGGTAGATATGGTTTTATATTATCAACGACAAAGTATGAGACCTCTTTTACTTGGTAGGAGATGGAGGGAATAGAATTAGCTAAAAAAGATAATAGAGCTAGAAAGAGAGAAACCGGGCCATCAAGCAAGAAGGCGCCAATATTAAAAATTGAAAAGTGGGTATAAAACCAAACATAATAGGTAAAGGCAAGTGTTGCTATAGAAGTTAACATCACCCAAGGCCTAAAGATTAACTTCCAATAGCCTCTAATGAAAAGCTTAAATAACATTACCAAGAGGATAGTTGTACCAATTATTGGTGTTACATATGGCAAATTAAAAAACTTAACAATATAAGAAATTACGATATCTTGATAGTAAAAGACCGTCTCAAGAATTGGTTCTAGAGCGCTAACATTTCCTGTTAATGAAGTAATAACATTAATAATACAAAGAATTATAAGAACTAAAATGTATAGGCCACCTACTGTAAAACAAAATTTAGCTATACCTTTCTTTAGCTTTCTTCTCTTGATATACCCCTTTTCTGACATATTTCCCTCTTTAACACCTATATCGTTTTTACGCCTTATCTACCTCATGAACAAAGAATGACCAAAGTTTATCAGGAGGTGGTGGGGCAATTATTGTTATCTCTTCCTTTTTAACTGGATGAATTAATGTAATCTTTCTTGCATGTAAACAGATACCACCATCAGGATTTGAACGAGGAAAGCCATACTTAAGGTCCCCCTTAATATGACACCCTACAGCGGCAAGCTGAGCTCTAATCTGGTGGTGGCGACCGGTATGAAGATCGATCTCAATAAGATGGAAGCGGTCACTATCAGCAATTACCTTATATGAAAGTTTGGCGATCTTACTCCCTTTAATCTCTTTAGAATAGGCTTGTGACTTATTATTCTTACTATTTCTAACAATGTAGTGGATCAACGTTCCCTCTTTCTCCTTAGGAACATTATCAGTAATTGCCCAATAGGTCTTTTTAACCCCACTTCCTCTAAAGGCTTCATTTAGACGAATAAGTGCTTTTTCTGTTTTTGCATAGACGACAATTCCACTTGTAGGTCTATCAAGGCGATGAGGGATGCCCAGGTAAACATTACCTGGCTTATTATAGGTAACTCTAAGGTACTCTTTTACATCATCAGCAAGAGTCCTATCTCCAGTTTCATCCCCTTGAACTAACTCACCAGGCAGTTTATTTACAATGATAAGATGATTATCTTCAAAAAGAATCCGATCTTTATTTAGAGCCATCGTCATCTCCATCAAATAAGCTGGGCATTGCTTCATCACTTGTTAAATTATCTTTAATAGGACGAAGGGTTAAAGATGCAAGCTGTTTACTTGTAAGTTTACTTCCTGTGGTCTGTGCACTCTTACGCACAGGGAAGTCTGCAAAACGGAAGGTCTCTTCTAGAACACGATAACCACAACCAGGTTTATACTTTGCTGTAATTATTGCATTTGAGAAGGTTGCAAGTTTTACAAGCTTATAGTTCCCCTTTGGTAAGATGGAATAGACCTTACCGGTGATAAAGGTTGGGATAACAAAGCGGTTAATAAAATAGAACTTAGACTCCTTCTCTTTATAGATTGCAGTAAATGTAGTTTTAGCAATCTCTTCCTTATCGCCTAAGCACCAGAAGTATAGACCATCGGTACCAATAAACTCCTTCTCTGAGACATTGATAACACGATAGGTTCCATCCTTCTTCATATAGAAGACCTTATCAAATGGAGAGACCTTAAGCAGTAATTCTCCACTCTTTAAGTTAGTACCTGTATAACCACTCTCTTGGTCATACTTGAATTCTAGGTTTCTTACTGCGATCTGCTTAGCATCAGTGAGCTGGAACGAACCTATTTCTGTTCTACGTACCCATCTCTCTTTATCGATCATCTCTTTAACTTCACCAAGGTACTCCATTGCATAGGCTGTGATGTTATTGTGTCTATGGTCACAGAGGGCAATAGCTGCATTGATCTCTTCAATATCACTCTTATTCTTTTCAATATCAAAGAGAGAGATACGTCTGATTGGTATCTTTAAGAGGCGATCAACATCATCTTCTGTTATCTCTCTAAACAGCTGGTCAGTGAAGGGTTCAAAACCGGTAATAACCGCTTTTGTAATCGCTTCAGCTGTCTTTTTATTCTCAATTCGTTTATAGATTCTTTCTTCGATAAAGATTCTTTCAAGAGTTCTGGCTTGTAGCTTATCCTCCAAATGGGACTTCTCTATCTCAAGCTCGGCAAGTAGTACCTTTACAAGATGCTCTGCATGGAAACGAACCTGCTCTGTAATTGGAATAATACAAGGAAGATTATCTTTAATTACAATAGGATTAACAGAGATCTTATACTCACACTTAGTGTAAGCATAGAGGGCATCAACAATATCCTTTGTATAGGTATTTCTCTGTAAGTTGATCTCGATATTAGCTTTATCAGAGGTAAAGTCATTGATAGATGATATATGAAGTTTTCCCTTCTTATTGGCATCTTCAATTGATTCGATCATCTGGTCAGAGGTAACACCATATGGTAACTCTGTTATAATAATCTTCTTCGAATCTGAAGTATCAAGTCGGGCTCTAACTGTTACAGAACCACGTCCATCATCATATTGAGAGACATCGATAATGCCACCACCAGGGAAATCAGGGTATAAAGCTATCTCTTCCCCTTTTAAGGCAGCAGCAACTGCATCGATAACTTCTAGAAGGTTATGTGGAAGTATGTCAGTCTTCATACCAACTGCAATACCACTAGTTCCTTGTATTACTGCAACTGGTAGCTTGGCCGGAAAGAGTACAGGTTCCTTGTTTCTGCCATCATAACTATCAACATACTCAGTAATTTCAGGGTTGTATAATACCTTCTTAGCTAGAGGTAGTAAGCGACACTCAATATATCTTCCAGCAGCAGCACCATCACCGGTAAGGTAGTTACCATAATTACCCTGCCCTTCAATAAAGAGATCAGAATTAACTAAGTTAACTAATGCTTCATAGATGGAAGCGTCCCCATGGGGGTGGTACTTCATCGTAGCACCAACCATATTAGCTACTTTATGAAATTTGCCATCATCAGCTTCAAGAAGAGTATGAATGATTCTTCTTTGAACAGGCTTAAGTCCATCCATAATATCTGGAATAGCACGATCTTTAATTACATATGATGCATACTCAATAAAGTTCTTATCAAATATTCCGCCTGCGTGTGCCATTATACCAGATTCTCCATTATGAACTCTCTGCGTTCAGGAGTATTATTACCCATATAGAACTCCATCTTTGAACGTACCTCTTTCATGCTATCGATTGTGACAGGAACTAATTTAATATCCTCTCCAATAAACTGACTAAACTCCTTATTGCTGATCTCACCAAGACCTTTAAAGCGAGTTACTTCTGGAGTCTTAATTTGAGCAATTGCAGCATCCCTCTCCTTTTCAGAGTAACAGTAGGTAATTACTTGCTTATTTCTTACTCTAAAAAGGGGTGTTTCTAAAATAAAGAGACGACCTGAAGTTACAAGCTCTTCAAAGAAGGTCAAAAAGTAGGTCATCAGTAAGTTTCTAATATGAAAGCCATCGGTATCAGCATCAGTTGCTATAACAACCTTTGCATATCTAAGGTTGTCAAAATCCCCATTTTCTAACCCTAAAGCTACCATAATATTATACAGCTCTTGGTTCTC
>X235_Pygmy_Slow_Loris__coassemble_97_pt1 | contig 11079 bp, 10 predicted proteins | sample X235_Pygmy_Slow_Loris__metabat2_low_PE_001 | metagenome-assembled genome bin X235_Pygmy_Slow_Loris
AACTTCATAATATTGCCTTTATGGACTAAGGTTACTCCTCTTCTATGGTGTTCTAATGCATAGCTAATTGCGGCATCGATTAAGCGTTCACTTCCCTCTTTACTTACAGGTTTAATTCCTATAGCTGAGGTATTTGGAAAGCGAATTTTAGTTACATTCATCTCCTCTGTAAGAAATGAGATAACCCGTTTAACTTCAGCACTATCATACTTCCATTCAATTCCTGCATAGATATCTTCAGTATTCTCTCTAAAGACAACCATATCAACTAATTCAGGGTGTTTTACTGGAGAAGGAACACCTTTAAAGTAACGTACAGGACGAAGGCATACATATAGATCAAGTTGTTGGCGTAGTGCGACATTCAAGCTTCTCGCACCTTTTCCTACAGGAGTCATTAAAGGTCCTTTAATAGCTACACCAACTCTTTCGATCTCCTTTATCGTCTCCTCAGGAAGGGCATTACCTGTAAGCTCCTCAGCTTTTCTTCCAGCTAAGACCTCCTTCCATTTAAGCTTCTTTTCCCCCTTGTAGGCTTTTTCCATTGCGCTATCAAGAACATTTATCATCACTGGGGTTATCTCAGAACCAACCCCATCACCTTCTATATATAGAACTTCAGTTGTTTGCATTTGCACTCTCCTTTTTGATCAAATTGAGGCGTCCACCTTCTAAGATCATTTCAGCTTGTTCGCTTGTAATCTCAAGCTTCATTAAAATACTCTTACTCTTAGTAACATCTTCAACTTTAAAGAGTTCTCCAAGCAGAGCCTTTTTAACTTGTTCTCTAGCATTTTCAATTCTAAGTTCATCATCAGGAGAGATAAAATTGTAATCATCTTCAGAGAGAAATGTTAAAGGTAGAATACCAAAGTTACAAAGATTTGCTTGATGTATACGTTCAATAGAGAGGGCAAGTACCGCTTTGACGCCTAGATACATTGGGCAGATAGCTGCATGTTCACGAGAAGAGCCCTGTCCATAACTATATCCTGCAACTATAAAGTTAGCTTTTCCCTCATCTCGTCTTTTACTTGCCCTTACAGAGAACTCTTTATCAACTCCCTCAAAGACAAATGTAGAGTAAAGAGGAATATTAGATCTGAACTTCAAGCGTGCACCAGCTGGCATAATATGATCAGTTGTAATCTTATCACCTACTTTTATCGTAACTTGTCCATCTATAGTATCATTAAGTGGAGTATTGCTTGGAGGCGCTCCAATATTAGGTCCTCTAATAATTGTAATGTTTGAGCTATCGGATGGAGGGAAGATAAGCATAGAGTCATCACAATCGAAGTGCTTCTCTTCAGGGCCCTTAGGGGCTTTAACAATATCTTGTTTTAATGGATCAGTAACATATCCTGTAATTGCAGCAATCGCTGCAGTTTCAGGTGAAACTAAGTAGAGCTTTCCGCTCTTAGTTCCGCTTCTTCCTTCAAAGTTTCTATTGCTAGTTCTTAGCGATACACCATCGGTTGGAGGACTTTGATGGTTACCAATACAAAAGCCACAGGCACTTTCAAGTATTCTAGCACCAGAGCGAACCATCTTCTCAAGAGTTCCATCTTTGCTGATCATAAGCAAAACCTCTCTAGAACCTGGAGCAATACCAAGAGAGAGTCCTGGAGAGACAGTGTGACCATCTAAGATTTGCCCAACCTTTACCATATCAGCATAGGAGGAGTTGGTACATGAACCTATCAAAACTTGGTCAACCTTTAAGCCAGCTAAAGCTGAAATACTCTTTATATTTCCTGGTGAGTGTGGTGTAGCAGCTAAGGGCTCAAGAGTGCTTAGATCGATTTCAAAGAGACCATCATAGGTTGCATCTTTATCTGCAGAAAGTGGAGTGTAACACTCTCCCCTACCTTGCTCCTCTAGGAATTTTTTTGTTATCTCATCAGAAGGGAACAAGGATGAGGTTACACCACACTCTGCACCCATATTACAAATTGTAGCTCGCTCTGGAACAGAAAGAGTAGAAACCCCTTCACCGGTATATTCAAAGACGCAGTTTACATTACCTTTTACAGTAAAGCGTTCAAGTACTTTTAATATTACATCTTTAGCAGTAACAAAGGGGCGAAGGTGTCCCTTTAACCTAATTTCAATTACCTTTGGAGCGATTAAAGAGAAGGGAACAGCTGCCATTGCAAGAGCCACATCTAGGCCACCTGCACCAATTGCAAGCATGCCAAGGCCACCACCTGTTGGAGTATGGGAGTCTGAGCCTAATAGAGTTTTTCCTGGAATGCCAAAACGTTCAAGATGTACTTGATGACAAATTCCATTACCTGGGCGGGAGAAGATAACACCTTTTTTTGCAGCTACAGATTGTAAGTATCTATGGTCATCTGCATTCTCAAAACCAACTTGAATAGTATTATGATCTACATAGCTAACTGCTAGTTCATTTTTAATTTTATCCAGACCTAATGCTTCAAATTGAAGATAAGTCATTGTACCTGTAGCATCTTGTGTTAAAGTCTGGTCAATTCGAATAGAGATGCTATTCCCAGCTTTCAGGTCTCCTGAAACAAGATGTGAAGAGAGAATCTTTTGAGTAGTATTTAATCCCATGCATCGCCTCCATTGAATCTAAAAATAGCACCAAGAGTACATCGTTGCAATTGCAAAAAAGGGTATCCTCTTTTCATTTAGCGATTTGTTAACTAAAATAATGCAATATATGAATAACAATATCTTAGCAAATGCACCACTTGTTTCTGCTTTTTTTGCTTGGCTTATTGCACAGCTTTTAAAGCCATTTATTAGCATGCTCAGCGGAAATAAGTTTAATCCTCACCTCTTAATTTCAACAGGAGGAATGCCCTCCTCTCATACTGCAACAGTAGTTGCTCTATCGACTTCAATAGGCTTAACAAAAGGTGTAGGTTCTACCTATTTTGCTATTGCCTTAATCTTTTCAATTATTGTTATTCATGATGCAATGAACCTAAGAGCGGAAGCAGGTAAGCAAGCAGAGGTTATCAACGAATGGTCAAGACTACTTTCTGATATTCATAAGGGTGGACCATTTACTCCTGAGAATTTAAAGACTATGTTAGGTCACTCCTTCTCTCAAGTTATTGGGGGATTTATTTTAGGCCTTATAGTTAGTTTTATCCTTACCTTTGTCATTTCTCCCTGGTAATAATTAACTATTTCTCTATTTAAGATGGTTAATAATTACTTTTGACCTTTTCTACTTTCATGCCTATTTTTGTTATCATGAATTGGCTTGAAAAACATATAACACTTCAAATTTATGATGATAGAAAAGCAGAACTTGAAAATGCCTGGACTCATTTCATTGGGGCTTTTTTAGCAGTAATTGGTTTTATTCTAATCCTTAGTTCCTTAAATAAAGCAAGTAGTACAGCTTTAAAAGCAGGACTTATTATCTTTGCTCTTTCTAATATTCTTCTTTATACAGCCTCAGGTTTTTATCACTATTTAAAACAAGGTAATGCAAAGAGAATTTGTAGAATTCTTGATCATAGCAATATCTACTTCTTAATTGCAGGGACTTATACCCCTCTGCTTCTATATATTGACACCCCTAAAACCGTACTTCTAACGATTATGATGTGGGTAATAGCGCTCTTAGGCGTTGGCTTTACACTTCTCTTTTGGGGAAAACTTAAACCACTACACCCTATCTTATACATCTTAATGGGTTGGATCATAGTCTTCTTCTGGGGCGATATTGTTCCATTTCTTCCTCATGATCTTCTCTTCTATATCATAGGAGGTGGCGTTACCTATACAGTAGGCGTTCTCTTCTATGCGATGAAGAAACTACCGCATTATCATGCAATTTGGCATCTATTTGTGCTTGCAGGGTCTATCTGGTTTTATATAGGAATCTATAGAACTCTTCTATAAATTGATATAGTATCTTTTCACATGGGAAAGAAAGAAGATAAAGCAATTTTAGAAGAGAGAAAACGAAGAGAAGCTTTTGATTCCTTCTACTCTTCAATCTACCAAGATCGATGGATAAAACTTAAAGAAGCACTTCTTTGTGAAAGTACACCAGTTGCTTTTAGTGAGAACTTAACTAAACCTTACTTTCTTGATAAAGCCTCTATTATTGCCGCTTCTTTACTTCCGCTAAAAGATGGGGATAGCATTCTTGATATGTGTGCAGCACCAGGTGGTAAGACTTTGGTGCTTGCTTCACGAGGAAAAGGTAATATTTTTATAAGTGCGAATGACCGATCGAGAGATAGGAAAGCTCGACTTGATAGCGTAATTGCAGAGTATCTTAGTAGTGATATAAGTTCAAAAATTACTACAACCTGTTTTGATGCTTCTCGTTATGGCCTTTACCATAAAGAGGAGTTTGATGCGGTTCTACTTGATGCACCATGCTCTAGTGAACGACATGTACTTCACTCAAATAAACATATGGCCATGTGGTCGTCTTCCAGACCTAAACGCCTTGCCATTGAGCAATTTGCCCTACTCTGTTCTGCTTTAGATTCAGTAAAAAAAGGGGGCTATATCCTCTACTCTACCTGTTCAATAAATCCAAAAGAGGATGAAGCTGTTATAGCTCGTCTATTAGAGAGAAGAAGTGGTCTTGTTAAGGAGGTAGAAGTAAATTCTGCTTATGGGGAAAAGAAAGAACATGGATATCTTGTACTTCCTGATGTACATGATAATCTAGGGCCTCTTTATTTTGCACTTTTGGAGAAAACTAATGAGTAATGTTGGTATTGTACACTGCGAGAGATATGAACTTTATCCAGTACTCTCTGCTATAAGAAAGATTGCAGAAAATACTAACTTTCCTGAGGTAAAAGATAAGTGTGTTCTTGTAAAACCTAATATTCTTTCTGATGTAAAAAGTGAAGCAGGTATCACCACTAACCCTATCGTTGTTGAAGCTGTCATAATGCTATTAAAAGAGAGGGGTGCCAAAAGAATCTTAGTTGGAGACTCTCCAGGTCTTCAAAGCCCCACCTTCCAAGGAAAGCTTTGTGGAATTAATGATGTTTGCAAAAGAACTAATAGTGAATGGGTAAATTTTGCCTCCTCTAGTCGCACTCATATTCTAGATAAAAGAACTAAAGTAATAATGACATCTGTTTTAGATGAGATTGATCTATCTATTTCAGTTGCTAAATTTAAAACACATCAACTTATGTATATGACAGGGTGTGCTAAAAATATGTTTGGCTTACTTCCCGGTCTTAACAAAAGTCCTTGCCACTTAAAAGCACCTACAAGAGAGGCCTTTGCTAAACTACTTTGTAAGATCTACAAAGAGTCAAAATGCGAGTATGGTTTTCTTGATGGCATTGTAGGAATGGAAGGGCCCGGTCCTGCTAATGGCACACTACGTTATGTGGGCTACTTACTTGGGGGCAAAGATCCATTTGCAGTTGATAAAGCTGAAGCTACTATCATGGGCTATAAAGCGGAAGATATGCCTCTATTAACTGCAGGAAAAGCCGAAGGTTTAACAGATTTAAATGTTACCTATCCCCTTCTTGATGCTAATAAGCTTATTATTAAAGATTATAGACGCATTACAGTTGAAAAGAAGACAAAGCTCTTTTCTGCCTTGATACTCCCCTACTTTACTCGTAGTAGTGACAAAAAAAGAGCAAGAGAGAGAAAAGCGCCTATTTTTAATGATGACAAGTGTGTGCATTGCAAACGTTGCATTGAGATCTGTCCAGCTAAAGCTTTAGTCATGAAAGAGGGTAAAGTTGTCATCGATACCTCTAAATGCATCAGGTGTTACTGCTGTCATGAGATGTGTCCAGCTGATGCAATTACTATTTAAATCTATATACGATTTATCAATCGTTTATTATATTAAAATCCGATGAGAGTAAACTATAAAGCAATATTAGTAAAATATGCTAACGATATACTAACCTCTCCTCTATTCTTGCAAGAGAAGAATTTTATGCAACATGGATCAGTTACAGTCTATGCCCACTCTATTGCTGTTGCTATCATGGCTCTTGTAATAGTCAGACATCTAAAATTACATGTTAATGAGAAAGCAATGACACGTGGAGCGCTTTTACATGATTACTTCCTCTATGATTGGCATCATAAAGATCCATCCCATAGATGGCATGGTTTTCATCATGCAAAAAAAGCGCAAGAAAATGCTATTAGGGATTTCTCAGTCTCTCCTCTAGAACAACACATAATAGAGACTCATATGTTTCCCCTAAATATTAAACCACCACTAAAAAAAGAGAGCTTTATAGTCTGTGTTGCAGACAAACTATGTGCCATCAGGGAAATCTTCTCCCGTTAAGATCTCTACATCCCTTTCTTGCGTAGATTTAAGCTGTTTTATATAAAGAGCAACAAGCTGACGCTCTTTATAATTAAAAGAAGCGATATCTATAGCAAGATTAGAGGCAAGTGGGTTTCTTGCAATTTCAATAAAAGCTTCGTCAAGTTCTTCATCGAAATGAGTTTCGCCTGTAAGCATATACTCAGCTGATACACCTAAGGCGTTAGCTATCTTCATGCCCCTATCAAATGAAGGCATCGAGCCGCTTTTACGTGCAACTGAAATCGACTGGCTTGATATACCAGCCTTTAAAGCAATGTAATTCTGCGAAAGAGATTTCTCTTTAACTTTGGTATCAAACCTCTTCCAGAACATTTCGCCTGAGCTGTTAATGTCTTCTTCCATAATTAACAGTGTAAACTTTTACTTTTCTACTATTGCATCATTTTTTTATTAGAAGCGCATTATTTTATCTCTTCACGTAAGTTTTCTTACTTTTTTAGACGTAATTATGTAATTATTCTTACATAACTACAGCAATTGAGAGATATAATATTGCCCTGTTCCCTCAAAACTAAAACCTTACCCAAAAGTTCAAAAGAGAGATGGTTTCTCTCATAAAGAAAATGAAACTGAAGATGGACAGCAAAGATCAAAAAATGGTGATAAGTTTTTTTGAGGCAATGCGTTTTGTTGACAAGCGGAGATTTTCTCAGTACATTATTCTTGTAAAGGGAATTGGTTGATGGCAATTGGAGCCTAACAATCAGTTCCCTTTCTTTTGTATCATCAACATATCTCAATAATCCTCTATCTATCCAATCAGCATATTTTCTCTCTGAATCTTTTCCATAGATACTTGTAACAAGATTAACAATCAAGGACTCAGGTTTTTCCCTATTAGGCGAAATACTTGCCATAATCCAATTATGTTTCTTGTCTTCAACATCATAAAGAGCTACAAGACTGCCCTTCACCGTTGCAGAATCGAATACTGCGATAGGATTGCCGAGCTTCTTGGAGAGGTTCTTAATCGTATCAAGTCGAATGCTATCCCTATGTCCATGTCTCTTTGTTTCATCTAGAAACAGTCCCCTTGCAAGCTTATCCTTGTACATTTCAACGGGAAGATTCGGGAAGCCTAACCTTCGGAATACATCTGGTGTGCTTTCAGCGAATACTATTGTTTCATGAGGCTTACCGATATCACCCTTTGATATGCTTCCAAGCTTTGCGTCAAAGTCTGTGGGAACTTTTGCCCTAAAGCGGATGTCTCCCTTGTCTAGGCTGCCTGCATACAGCTCTGACCAACTGTTGATATCACTAAAGAGATTGTATAAACTTTAATTGATGACTATTTCAGATTTAGACCGATTCGATTCATTTAATCTTTGGGACTTCGATGATTTCGATGCATACTTGGTAGCCTCAGATAATGTTGAAAGAAGGCTTGTAAGGCTCTGCTGTGACATCAAGGACGCTAAGCTTATCGTAATATCGCCAGTTGACAAATATAGGCCTGAAACTAATTGTGGGCTAACCAAAGAAAAAGCATTTGAGATGCTCTGTGCTAATGAGTTTCCATCAAAATGAGGATTGCCATTTAGCTCCGTTTGGACTGCTTTGAGGGTTTCTTTTATTTTTTTAAGGATAGATAACTGAGAAGTTGTAAATGTTCCCTTATCATCTTTTTTTGCGATATCCAACACTCTTATAACATCATAGATAGCATGACCGATTGCTCCAACTCTCTTGCCTTCCTCGTTGATGAATCCGTTCTTGATGAAGTCGATGTATTCATCTATCAATATTATCTCACCTATCGTACCATTAGGAAATGCGAAGTTGACCTTATTTATTCAAGTGTGCTCTTGTTTCTAAGTTAAAGATTGAGTTGTTTGAGAGCCTATCCAAGCCGCACTCCTGCGTATTCATCTCATGAATTCTTTATGTTTTGCCAAAGATTCGATATTATTACGTATGATAACGACAAGCCTTTCTCCACATAATCTGTCGAAGAAGGTCCAAATCTTGATCAAGGTGATGGTGAAAGCCTTGTCATAACTCTTCGGCCTCCCTCCCCGGGAGGCTGTTATTTACCCTTTCGGTAAGGTTTTAGTTTTGAACTTTGGCTTTTATTTCGATAAGGTTATTTTTGACGAAATACTTTTGCTTGACTTATAAGGTCAAAGAGTGTACGGTCAACCCCTGTATGGCTGTTGATCTCAATAAAGAGTTAAATAAAGAACAAGCATTAGCTGCCTCCTGCATAGAGGGCCCTTCTTTAATTATAGCAGGTGCGGGAAGTGGTAAAACAAGGATGATAACCTACCGAATTGCGCACATGCTAGATGAAGGTATAAGTGAAAGAAACATCCTTGCGCTTACTTTTACAAACAAAGCGGCAAAGGAGATGAGTGAAAGAATACGTTCCTTAACTGGCCTTCCTTTAAAGGGCTTAACCACTACAACCTTCCACTCTTTTGGTCTTGGTCTTCTAAAGCAATACATACAGTACCTTGGATATAGAAATAACTTTACTATCTATGACACCAATGACAACACAGCCCTCTTAAAGATGGTCATTGTTTCTCTTGGTTATGAACTTGCTGATTATAATATCTATGAACTTCTTTCCTTCTTCTCAGATCTAAAAACAGGAAGAAAGAGCGCTACTGATAAGAAGGACTCCGCAATTAGTGAGATATATCAAGAGTGGCTTGCCTCTCAAAAGGCGTACAACGTAGTAGATTTTGACGATCTAATCCTACTTCCAATAAAAATATTTGAAAAAAAGAGTGAAGTTTTAGCTCAAGTACAAGAAAGATTTAAATACATCATGGTTGATGAATTTCAGGATACTTCACTATTACAATATCGTTTTGTCTCTATGATAGCAGCAAAGTATAAAAATCTTTGTGTTGTTGGAGATGATGACCAATCCATCTACTCTTGGCGTGGTGCTAACTATCAAAATATCATGATGTTTGAAAAGGATTTTCCCACTCGTAAAGAGTACAAGTTAGAGAGAAACTACCGCTCAACTGGCAATATTTTGGAAGCTGCTAATAATCTTATAGTTCATAATAAAGTTAGAAAAGATAAAAAACTTTGGACCGAATCTTCTAAAGGCTCACAAATCTTTATGATCAACCCAGAAGATGAAGATGATGAAGCTTATATCATCGCAGAGTCCATAAAAAAGAGAGCTAAAGAGGAGGGCATCCCCTACTCTGACTTTGGTATCCTTGTTAGAACTAATTCTCTTCTTGGAACACTTGAAAATGCCCTAATGGAGAACTCTCTTCAATGCCAAGTATCCGGGGGTCAAAGCTTCTTTGACAGAAAGGAGGTTAGAGACCTTCTTTGTTATCTTAAAGTACTTTCAAATGAAGATGATGATGTCTCCTTACTTAGAATTATCAATACTCCTCGCAGAGGTATTGGTAGAGTATCAATTGAAAAACTCAGAGATTTTGCTGACAAAAAGAAGATTTCTCTTTTTGATGCAATGAGTCAATTTGCATATGCTCAAGACTCCCCTGTAAAAGGTAAAAGCCAAGAGAACTTAAAAGTTTTTACAGAGCAGATACTCTCTTGGCAAAATGAACTTAAAAACAATAGAAAAGCAACTCTTCTTGAACATATTATTAGTGACATTAATTATCGCACAATGCTCTGTGAAGAGTTTCCAGACAAGCCTAAGCAAGTAGACTATAAGATGCGTTCCTTGGAGTTTTTGCGGGATAGAATTAGAAGATATGAAAAAGCTAATCCTGATTCCACCCTTAGAGATTACTTAAATCTTATGTCCATAGTTGGTAAAGAGGGAGAGGATGAGAGTGATAGCAAAGTCAACTTAATGACTATGCATGCATCAAAAGGCCTGGAATTTAATACAGTATATCTTGCCGGCGTTGAAGATAATATTATTCCTTCAGCAAGAGCATTAGAAGAGGACCCTAAAGCTATAGATGAAGAGAGAAGACTCTTCTATGTCGCAATTACTAGAGCTCGTAATGAGTTAACTATAAGTCACTGCGAAAAGAGAAAAGATAGAATGGGTGAAGAGCATCTTCAGCTTCCATCTCGTTTTCTAGAAGAGATTCCATCTGCACTTTTTGCAGAAGAAAATAGTTCTATACCAACCTCAACTACTGAAGATAAGATTGGTATGTTAAATGATTTTCTTTCTAAATTTGGCCTATAAAAGGGAATCTAATATAGCCTCTCTTGCAGGATATAAGAGTTCTTCTTCACCATTTATTGCCTTGTAAAAATTAAAGAGAAGCAGAGTTATTGCATACTCATCTTCACTTAATATTTTATCTGGGAATCTATTTTTAAAAAGTACTCTATCACCTACACTAATTTTATCAACAACCTCTACCCTTCTTTGCATCTTATCAACATCAGAACGATCTAATATCCTATATTCTATAGTAAAAGGAGCTTTTAACGACTTAGAAACTACTCCACGTTCATCAATAAAGCCCTTCTCTCCCTCGACTCTAAAGTGTTTATCTCTTAAAGGAGAGTGATAAATTGAAGATGAAAAATCATAAAGGGCATCTTTTCCAGAAGAAAAAGAGAAGAGTCTAACAACTCTACTATCTTTTACTAAATCATCGCTGATATCACTCTCATAGCGAGAAAATCCACCTAGAAGTTCTTCTTCAAATGTCTGTTCAAATAATAATTTAGGGTGTCCCTCTTCAAGCAAAAATTTTCTTATAAGAGAAAGAGCGTGATAATCATGACAAAGGGAGAGATAAACATAATAAGGCTTACCTATTATGCCATCT
>X235_Pygmy_Slow_Loris__coassemble_99_pt1 | contig 10949 bp, 12 predicted proteins | sample X235_Pygmy_Slow_Loris__metabat2_low_PE_001 | metagenome-assembled genome bin X235_Pygmy_Slow_Loris
CATAGCTGCTAAGATAAGAATAATACTCATCTTAGTTATATGACTCATATCTCCCTTATAAACACCATTATCGATAATCTCTGCCATTATCATAGGGATGATTACCTCCATGGCAACCTCACCTATCATTAGAAATGGGGTAGCTATAGCATACTTCTTATACTCTCGTATGCTCTTAGCAAGAAGTTTTATCACTGTACTCCTCCAACGCTTTATAAATCTTATCAAGTGAGTTAACCAAAACTTTCTTCTCTTCCTCAGATAAAACTGAGAAGAATTTTTTTTCTAGATTACAGATCTTCTCATAGGTTGATTTAGAGAGGAGTTTACCCTCATCAGTTAGTGTAACTAGACGACTTCTTCTGTCTCCCTTAGAGACCTCGCGATTTACCAAGCCATTTTCCACCATATGATCTAAGATCTGGCTAACTGCAGGGCGACTTAGTCGAAAGTTTTGTTCAATATCCTTTTGAACTGCATAGCCACCCTTACGAGTAAGATATCCTAAGATCCTAAGCTGCTGTGCACTGACCTCTCCTCCAGTTGCATTATCCATTACGCTGTGTAAGCGTCTTGCGCACTTACCAAGCTTCATTCCTAAACTCTCAGTCAAAGTTAACTCCTTAACAAAAACCTAATCTAACAATGATCTATTAAAAGCGTCAAGGAGAAAAAACAAAAGCTCCTAGAAAATTCATATTCTAGAAGCTTAAAAAGAGAAGATGTTAGTGTTAATCAAGCATTGATAGAGGGAATGAGACACACATCTCTGTTCCTTCACCTACACTACTATTTACACTTACTTCACCCTTATGTATCAGTGCTGCATGTTTTACAATTGAAAGGCCAAGACCTGTACCACCCGTCTCTCTAGAGTGACTTTTATCTACACGATAGAAGCGTTCAAAGATCCTATTAAAGTGTTCTTTTGCAATTCCTATTCCTGTATCTTTTACACTTAGAAGTAGTTTATCCTTCTCTTTTGTAAATGAAACCTCAACACTTCCACCCTCTTTGTTATAACGCACTGCGTTATCAACGAGGTTGTAGATTATCTCATAAAGAAGACGTCTAACACCTGTAACAGTCAGCTCTTCACACTTTATGTTGATAGTAACCCCTTTAGCTTTAGCTTCAGCTTCTAAGGAGGAGGTAACAGAGGTTATTAGCTCCTTCATATCTACTTTTTCACGAGGAAAATCTGTTGTCTCGTCTAGCTGAGAAAGTCTAATAATATCTTCAATTAAGGTTACTAGATGTTCAGCTTCATGACGAATACGAGCGATAAATTGAGGTATATCCTCTTTCTTTACTAAGTTGTTTTCGAGTAGTTCGGCAGAGGCTAAAATAGAGTGAAGTGGAGTTTTAAGTTCATGGGAAACATTAGCAGAGAACTCTCTTCTAATGGCTTCAGCATGAGCCTTATCAGTCTCATCGACAATTAATAGACACATACCAACAGTAACAGTACCCTCTTCAATACGAGAAGCGATAAATTGGTAAACACGTCCACTTCTACTTATCGAGATCTCAGAGCGTCCATTTGCTTTAGCACTCTCAAGAAGTTTCTGTACTTCAAGAGAGCGTTCAACTGTTAAAAGGTTGTGACCTATACACTCATTTGAAGTTGAGAGAATAGTTAATGCTGCACTATTAATACTTACAATATTTCCACTTTCATTTAGAAGGATAAGTCCTTCATTCATATTGCCAGTAATAGCAGTAAACTCCTGCTCTTTATGTTTAAGCTCCTCAAGTTGTTTATTGATTAGCTGGTTTTGGTTGTCGATCTTAACAAGTAAAGGGGAAAGTTCTTCATATGAATCATTCTCAAGAGGATGGTCTAAATCTAAGCTATTAAGTGGATGTATAATATGAGAAGAGAGTCGCCTTGAGATAAAAGCAGATAGTATTAATGCACCTATAATAACAAGAAGAAGATAAGGAACTAACCCCATCGTCATTCTAAAGACTGAGTAGATGGTAAATGAGGCTCTGATAACACTACCATCATTTAATCTTCTTGCTTCATAAACTGTCTTTTCAGCTATAGTATCTGAATAGCGTTCACTCTCTCCAAATCCAAAGGCTAATGCTTCTTTAATCTCACTTCTAGAGAGGTGGTTATCCATCAATGATGCATCCACATTATTATCAAAGAGGACTGTTCCATCAGAGGAGATCCAAGTAATACGATAGACATCCTCTACACTCTCTAAGTATGAAAGGCCACCACTTTCGACGCCTTCCCCAATTAAGCTTATTTGGGCTCTTAGTTGGCTTTTTTCAACACTTGTAAAGTAAACATTAAGGACGGCTAATGTAATAAGTAAAGCAACTGCCATTACAATGAGAGTTGCGATTAGTATTGAATGGAATATGACTTTATTTAATTTCATAGGACAAATCGGTATCCGACACCTCTAACTGTTTCTATATGCGATCCTGATGAACCAAGTTTTGCTCTTAACGTCTTTACATGTGCATCAACTGTACGAGTTTCACTGTAAGAAGAGGCCTCCCAGATATCATTAAGAAGCTTTTCTCTAGTAAATACAATTCCCACATGGGAGATAAGCATCTTTAAGAGTTCAAACTCTTTAAGAGTTAAAACTATCTTTTCTCCATGTGCTATTACTGTATGTTCAGCATCAGATAGAACAATATCAGCCGCAGAAATTACATCCTGCTTATCTTTTTCACAGCGGCGAAGAACTGCACGAACTCTTGAAACCATCTCCATCATACCAAATGGTTTTACTAGGTAATCATCAGCACCTGCATCTAAACTTTCGACCTTATCAAACTCACTCCCCTTAGCAGTTGCCATAATTACGGGAATAGTCATGGTATCACTACGACTTCTAAGGCGGTGTAAAATAGATAAACCATCTTCTCCAGGGAGCATAACATCAAGGATTATCAAGGAGGGTTTTTCTGTTTCTAATGCAGCAAAAAGTTCTTTACCATCAGCAAAGCCCTTTGCTTCTAAGTTCATAGAATTTAGTGTGTATATCTCTATCTCTCTAATTGAGGTATCATCTTCAACACAGAAAATCATATACTCTCTTCCCCCCTATGTAAGCCAGTTATAGAAAATTCAACCCATTCAGCCACATTAACTGCATGGTCTCCTATACGCTCAAAGTACTTTGCAATCATTAAGAGGTCAACAGCAAATTCGCCATCTACAGTCTTCTCATTAATACTTGCAATAAGAGAACTCTTAATTTTCTTAAAGATATCGTCAACTACATCATCATAATCTATTACAGAGCGAGCCAGTTTAACATCCTGTTTGACAAAGGCATCAATACTCTCTCTAACCATACGATTAGTATGCTTAGCCATCTCATATATAAGATCAAATTCACTTATCTTATAAGCATCAAGATATGTGATCATCTCTCCAATATCTGCCGCTTGGTCACCGATGCGTTCAAGATCTGTAACCATCTTCAATGCAGCTGAGATCTGCCTTAAATCTCTTGCAACAGGCTGTTGTTGCAGAAGCATCTTTAAGCAGAGGTTTTCGATCTCCCTCTCCTTCTCATCTATCTCTTTTTCCCTCTGATTAACAACTTTAACAAGGCTTAAATCCCCTTTCATTAAAGCTTCAACTGAGGTGTCGATCGCACTCTCACAGAGAGAGCCCATCTGTATAAGTTCATTATTTAAATTTTCAAGTTGCTCATTAAATTTAATTCTCATATCAACCAAATCTCCCTGTAATATAATCTTCAGTCTTCTTTAACTTAGGTGTTGAGAAGAGCTTTTCAGTCTCCCCAGCTTCAATTAGCTCGCCAAGTAAGAAGAATGCAGTTTTATCTGATATTCTTAAGGCTTGCTGCATATTATGTGTAACAATTACAATAGTATATTTACTCTTAAGTTCTATCGCTAAATCTTCGATCCTTGAAGTTGAGATAGGGTCTAGTGCGCTTGTGGGTTCATCCATCAAGAGGACCTTAGGCTCTACTGCTAAAGCTCTTGCTATACAAAGACGCTGTTGCTGTCCACCCGAAAGTCCAAGTGCACTCTTCTTAAGGCGGTCCTTTACCTCGTCCCATATAGCAGCATTAATTAATGATTGCTCTACGATCTCATCAAGCTTAGCCTTACTCTTTATACCATTGGTTCTAGGGCCATAGGCTACATTGTCATATATACTCATCATAAAGGGATTGGGTTTCTGGAATACCATACCCACATCCCTTCTTAGACCATTAACATCCATCTTTGGAGAGAAGATGTTCTCCCCCTCATATAGGACCTCTCCTGTAGTTTTAACTCCAGGAATAAGGTCATTCATTCTATTAAGAGTCCTTAAGTATGTGGACTTTCCACACCCTGAAGGGCCTATAAGAGCAGTAATACTCCTCTCTTCAATATCTAAATTTATATTTTTAAGAGCTTGTGTTTGACCATACCAGAGGCAAAGGTCTTTAGTTTCTATAATGCTCATTTTCCATTTCTCCTATTTACAAGTCGCCCCATTAGAATAGTTGCTACGTTGATAAGCAGTGTTAAGATCATAAGGATAGCTGCAATAGCAAAGGCAACTGCAAACTCCCCCTGCTCTTTAGCATATACATACAGTGCTACTGTAAGAGTTGCACCTGCACTTGTAAGACCATCGAAGAAGCCATGTAAGGTGTGAGCAAAACCTGTTGTAAAGAGCAAAGCCGCTGATTCACCTAATATTCTTCCAATAGTCAAAATACAGCCTGTTATTATTCCATCAATACAGGTTGGTAGAACTACTGTACGTATAACACGCCATTTACCAGCACCGAGTGCAAACGCACCCTCTCTATAACTTTGAGGAACAGTCTTTAAACTCTCCTGCGTAGTTCTCATAATTGTAGGTAAGTTCATTATCGCTAGTGTCATGCTACCTGCTATTAAAGAGGTTCTAAAACCTAAGAATTGACAGAAGATAAGCATACCAACAAGACCATATATAATTGAAGGAATGCCTGAGAGAGTCTCAGCGGCAAATTCAATAACCTCTGTGAGCTTTTTGTTAGTTGAGTACTCTGTAAGGTAAACAGCAGAACCAACTCCAATTGGGATAACTATTACTAGCGTTGCAATAACTACATATAAGGTATTTAAAATATCCGGCAAGATACCAATTGTTCCTTTAAGATAACTTGGAGAGGTTGAAACTAGATGCCAAGTAATATTAGGAAGACCTTTAAACAGTACATATATGATCATAAAGGCAGTTAAAGCTACTACAATTGCTATACATATATAGCAAATAGAAAGCATTACAGCTTTATATACTTTTCTTGATAAAGAGAGAGGTTTAATCATTTTGCTTCACTCCTCTTCTTAATTAAATTAAGTACTCCATTGATTAGCATAATGAAGAAGAATAGAACTAATGCAATTGAAAAGAGTGCTTCTCTTTGTAGTCCTGAAGAGTAGGACATCTCACTTGCAACTGCAGTTGTTAAGAAACGTACTGACTGGAAGAGAGATGGCATATTAGCCACATTACCTGCAACCATCATTACAGCCATAGCCTCCCCTATTGCACGTCCAATACCTAAGACGATAGCGGTAAAGATACCGCTCTTAGCAGCGGGAACTGTTACCCTAAAGTAGGTTTCAACATCAGTTGCACCAAGTGCTAAGGAGGCATCCTCATACTCTTTAGGAACTGCATCAAGGGCTGAAAGAGATACCTTAATAACTGAAGGTAAGATCATAATTGCAAGTACTACGATAGCAGCTAAAAGGGAGGCTCCATCAGGAACTGAAAAGATCTTCATAATTCCAGGTACCAATATAAGCATACCTACAAGACCATAAACTACAGAAGGAATACCAGAAAGGACTCCGATACAGAGTTCTACTACCTCTCTAAATTTCTTAGGCGCAAGCTTTGCTAAATAAACAGCAGAGAAGTACCCTATTGGTACTCCAAGTACTATTGCACCCGCTGTGCCATAAATGCTTGTTAAGATAAAGGGAAGGATTCCAAACTCCGGATTAGAGGCGGTAGAGGCCCACTTTGTTCCAAAGAGAAAGTTAACAATTCCTATCTCCTTAATAGCAGGTAGGCCCGAGATTACTAGGTAAATTGTTATTACCAATACCGAGCCTACAGCTATAAGTCCAAGGAGAAGGAATATGGCGTGGATTATCTCTTCCTTTAGTTGTTTACTATTAACCATATTCTTTCTCTACTTTGTTTAACTTTACTTTAAAGGTACTGCACCAGCTGCAGCTATGATTGGAGCAGCTTCTGCACTTAAGGCGTAGTCAAAGAACTGCTTTGCGGCACTTGAAAGCTCTGTATTAGCTTTAGTAACCATTACAAATGGGCGCTGAATCTTATATGAACCATCTTTTACACTCTCTTCAGTTGGTGTTACACCTTCGATCTGGAGAGCTTTAACTGTATCTTTTACAGCAGAGAGGGAAGCATATCCAATTGCACCTGGGTTCTGTGATACTGTTGTAATAACATCACCTGTGCTTGTAAGCTCTTGGCGATAGAGAGCCTTCTCAGAGGTTTTTGTAATTGACTCAAAGCCATCACGAGTACCAGAACCAGCTTCACGACCAATTAATACGATCTCCTGATCATTACCACCAAGCTCCTTCCAGTTGGTATAAACACCTGTATAGATATCAGCAACCTGAGCTACTGTAAGATCATTAACAGGGTTAGATGGGTTAACAATAATTGCAATACCATCAAGAGCAAGAGTTGTACCTACAAGGCCTTGAGCTACCTCAGCGTCCTTAAGAGCACGAGAAGAGAGACCAATATCTGTTCTTCCTTCTAATACTGCTGTGATACCAGAACCGGATCCAGTTGGGTTATATGATACTTGAATGCCGCTCTTCTGTGTAAAAGCTTCACCAAGAGAGCCAATAACCTTTTCCATTGATGTAGAACCATCTGTTGATACTGTACCAGATGTGCTCTCTTTTGAGCCTGCTGCAAATGTAGCACTGATAGCTACTAGGGCAATAAGCATAATTGTAAGAATCTTTTTCATTTCAAAACTCCTATAAAGTTTGATTTTCTTTTTTATTTGCCCTAAGAGTAAAAAAGCTTTGTAAAATCAATAGAGGGTATATGTGAAATTTATGTAAAATGAATTAATTCCTTTATTTGTAGGAATTTATATAATAGCATTAAACTAATTGTAAAATTTAATAGCGCTTAAGAAGCGTTATCTCCTTACCTTTTATGTCGATAATGCGTTCCTCTTTCATACGTGAAAGCTCCGCAGAAAGAGCACTTCTATCAACTGCAAGATAGGAAGCAAGCTCTTCTCTAGTAAAAGGAAGAGTAAATGAAAGCTTATCTGGAAATGAGGTAGAGAAGTAGAGCATTAAACGCTCACGAATAGTTTTCTTTGAAAGAATTGCGATCTTATCAGAGAGATGAACATTCTTTTTAGCTAAAAGGATGAGAAGCTTTTGTACCACAGGTGAAAAGCGTTCATCATCTATTAAGCGTCTAATGTCCATAAAGAGAATACTTGAATTAGTAGCAGCAACTACATCAACAGGACTCTCTTTAGTATCTAAGACAGCGTATGCTTCTCCAAATATCTCACCGGGAAATACTTTCCCGATGATTATGTCCTTTCCCTCATATGAGACACGAATGATATCAAGCTCCCCTCTAAGTACCAATCCAGCTACATCAAAAGGTTCACCAGATCGAATAACACATTTATGAGGGCCAGGAAAAGCAACATCAATAAATTGCTCCTCTACAAGAGTCGTGATAGCACGCTCTTCTAGAGAAGAAAATATTGGAATTTCTTTTAATAACAGTTTTATATAATCTCGTGGATCCATCCTTCAGGTGCCTTTATTGTTCCCATTTGAATACCTGTAAGAGTCTCTCTTAGACGAGAGATGACAGGGCCCATCTTTTCCATACCAGAAGCAAACTTAATATCTCCATCTTTAGTGTGGATAAGGCCAACTGGGCTGATAACAGCAGCTGTACCACAAAGGCCACACTCCGCAAATGAAGGAACTTCACTAAAAGCTACAGGTCTCTCTTCGATCTCAAGGTTGAGGTAGTCACGTGCAACACTCATAAGAGAGCGTCTTGTAATTGAAGGGAGGATAGAATCAGACTTTGGTGTAACAACCTTTCCATCTTTTGTAACAAATAGGAAGTTTGCACCACCTGTCTCTTCTACATAGGTTCTTGTACCTGCATCAAGATACATATTCTCATTAAAGCCCTCTTGATGAGCAACTTCACCGGCATAGATACTCATTGCATAGTTTAGTCCCGCTTTAATATTTCCAGTTCCGTGAGGAGCTGCACGGTCATAGTCAGAGAGCTTTAAGCGAAGAGGTTTAATACCACCCTTAAAGTAAGGACCTACTGGAGTACAGAACATCCTAAACTCATATTCAGGTGCAGGAGCAACGCCAATAACAGGACCAGAGCCGTAGATAAATGGACGAATATAGAGAGTTGCACCACTTCCAAAAGGGGGAACCCAAGCAGCATTTGCTTTTACAAGTTCATCAAGAGCTTTAAGAAAATCTTCTTTTGAAATTGAGGGCATCATAAGACGCTTGCAAGTATTTTGAAGTCTCTCTGCATTGAGGTCAGGACGGAATGCTACGATCTTACCACTTTCTGTTGTATAAACCTTTAAGCCTTCAAAACCAGTCTGTGCATATTGAAGTACACCAGCACACTCGCTGATAGTTACTTCCGCTTTATCGGTAAGAGAACCTTCTCCCCATGCTCCATTTTCCCACTTACGTGTATAGCGAAAGTCAGTTTTCATATAGCCGAAGCCAAGCTTGCTCCACTCAATATTCTTCTTTTCCATATATCAAAGCTCCTTGAAATTTTAATTTTGGCTCTAACTTTACTGCTAATAAATTATTTATTAAAGATATTCACTAGCAATTATAGCTCGGATGTGGGCATCTGAAGGGACCATATTTAAGCTTAATAGTTCAGTTGCAGTTACAAATGCAAATTCAGAGTGAACACTCTTTTTAAACTCATAGCTCTCGGGATAAACAAGATAAGCTTTAAGATGATAAAGTGTTTCATTATTTGTAAAGTCAAAACTTGTTATAAATGCACCAACACCAATAGAGATGCTAAGCTCCTCTTCAAACTCTCTCTTTAGCGTCTCCTCTTCACTCTCACCATAGCGATTCTTTCCACCTGGAAACTCCCAAAGTCCCGCCGTAGTTTTCCCACTATTACGTTTTGCAACCAATACTCGCTTATCCTTTATTATAATACCTGCAGTTGTAATACGTTCATTCATATAAGAACCCCCATTGGAAAGAGAAAGTGAATTATGGTAAAGAGTAATAGCAGAAGGCCATTACTTTTTGATGAGTCATATATCTTCCCATTTTTAACACTCTCACCTTTAAATTTTAAGTAGTAAAAAGATAGTAGAAGTAAGATAAATCCCGGTATTAGATCTCCAAGAAATGCAGGCCCTGGGGAAACTGGGAAGATAAAGGTTAAAAGAGATAGGATAAGTCCTACAATAAAGAAGGTGCTTCTTGCCTTTTTTTCAGTAATTAAAAGATGTCTTAGAGGCAAAAGGAATGAAAGCTTTAAGCGAAAAGAGTCAAAGAGCATTAAGAGGGAAGAGAGGAGCATATAAATGGTAGAAAGTAGATAAACTTGAATCATCTTAATCTTCCTATATAGGGCAAAAGCTCTTCACTTGAATAAAACTGTAGCTCTTTTGCAGCCATTTTCCCTGCCCTTTGATGTAGTATTACTGCATTATAAAGAGGAATATCTTTAGAAGCAAAAGTTACAACAATACCTGAAAGAATATCACCAGAACCTGCAACTCCAAGAGAGGGATTAGAGCCATCATAAGCTAATGTAGTTAAGGAGTGATGAACTATTAAATTTACATCGTACTTTGCAATGATATAGCTATCATTTGTGATAGCAGAAAGCTTATCAAGAGAAGACATGAAGGTTTCTGATGAAGAAGGTAGTAGAGAAGAAAGCATTCTCTTAAGTTCACCTAAATGAGGGGTAAAAATAAGAGTTGGTTTAATACTCATGCCCTCCTTAAAAACTCTTGTAAAACAAGTTATACCATCTGCATCAATTACAAGCTTACCAGCATAGTTATTTAGTAAAGATAAAAGTAACTCTTCATTACCTTCCCCCATACCAGGACCAAAGAGAATAGCATCATAAGAGTCATACTCTTTTAGATCTTTAAAGGAGCGAAGCATTGCAGAAGGAAATTGTCTTGCGATAATTGGAAGAATATCATCAGATGTATAAATAGTAACTAAGCCAGCTCCCGCTTTAAAAGCCGAATGAGCGGCAAGCTGAACAGCTCCTGTATACCTCTTACTTCCTCCAACTATAGCGATAGAACCCCGCTTATTCTTGTAATCATTAGATGCAAGTTTTGCTACGCTGTAATCATCATCAGATAAAAGAAGAGCAGTAGGAGCAATATCAACAGGAGCAAATGAGGGATTTACAACTTTAATCTCTCCTAGAAATGCCCTTCGCTCTGGCATATAAAATGCTACCTTTGAGTAACCAAATGTAATTGTTTTATTAGCTTTGACAATAGATAAAGAGGAGCCCTCTTCACTAAGTCCAGATGGAGTATCTATTGAGATAACAAAGGAAGAAAGCGCGTTAATCTTTTCAATAAGGGCTCTTCCCTCCTCTCTAACATCACCCTTTAAGCCAGCCCCATAAAGCCCATCGATAATAAGATCAGCAGATATTTCATCAGAGGAAGGTATGCCAAGTTTAGTTGCAATTAGGCGCTCAGTTTTCCTCTCTTCACTCTCCTTTCCATTAACGAAGTAGATAGCGATATTACGAAAGCCTTCACAAAAGGCGATGCGAGCGGCGGCAATAGCATCTCCACCATTATTTCCACACCCCGCGATAAAGAGAACCTTTTTAAACTTGGATAGTT